>ERZ1503914.10-NODE-10-length-127391-cov-6.224438_pt1 | contig 127391 bp, 107 predicted proteins | sample MGYA00575501_ERZ1503914 | MGnify/ENA primary metagenome ERZ1503914 (study PRJEB39906, sample SAMEA3182108) | gut metagenome | biome: human; feature: gut; material: Stool; isolation source: human stools | place: Canada | collected 2013-04-25 ...
CACCGTTCTTGGGGCTTTGACATCAAGATACTTTTTATGACGTTTATGAATATAGCGTTCGGGAAGAAATTCTAAGAAAGATAAAATAAATTTTGACATTCGCTGCTGTAACCAAAAAAGTAATAAGTGTATAGCGGTAACGATTTCGAACTATAGTGGAACCGTCTTTTGACGGCTTTCATTATCGGATATGTCATTTTTGGATACTAACTACTAAATTCCATTTTATAGAAATGATGGATGAACACTTTTTAATTAACGGTTAAGTTTTGTTGATGAGGAATAAACGTACGGCAACCATAACATGGGTAAAACATTATAATTTTGGTACAATATTGCAAGCTTATGCTTTGCAGCAATATATTTTGTATTTGGGATATGAAAATCATATCCTTAATGATACCTATATAATAGAACCGGATCAAAAGAAAAGTAATATATTTTTTATTCGAGTGATACAGTGGGTGAAATTATTGCTGAATCCTTCGTTTAAGCTTTATTACAAGAACAAAGTAAAATCGAAAAAATTATTTATTCGTTTTATCACTGATTATCTGCTAATAGACTATGATACCGATTGGAGACTATTTGATGATAAATATGATCAATACATAGTTGGTAGCGATCAGATATGGAATCCGGGTCCGATATGGTATAAAGAGTTAAATACTCCTTTTTATTATGCAGGTTTTACAAATAAAAAGAAAATATCATATGCATCAAGTTTGGGCGTTTCTGCTTATCCGGATAAGCATCTGAAACAGTTTAGAGAGTACTTATCTGATTATAAATATTTATCGGCAAGGGAAGATATTGGATGTAAAATCATAGCTGATATAACAGGAAAAGAAGTAACTCATGTTGTTGATCCGACTTTGTTATTACCAAGTGATAATTGGAGAAAATTGATAGGTGAGAAACCGACTTCTCATGAAAAATATGTTTTAGCCTATTTCTTATCAGATAATAAATACTATTTAGATTATGTCAGGCAGTATGCCTCTAAGTATCATATTTCTTTAAAAATGTTTCATAATTTAAAAAAATATTCATGTTGTGCCGATGAACTGGTAGCTGCGGGACCACTGGAATTTCTTCAATATATAGATGGTGCATCCATTTTGTTTACAGATTCTTTTCATGGGACTTTGTTTGCAATTCAATTGGATACTCCCTTTGTCGCTTTTAAACGTTTCAATGGGCAAAATGAAGGACAAAACCAACGACTTATTTCGTTGTTAAGTACGTTGGACATATCTGATAGATTCATACGAGAAGATAACTGTGAAAAGATTGAAGATCTACTTCCTCTTAATTTTAAAAGTATAAAACAGAAATTATCTATGAATATAGAGTTATCAAGGATTTTTTTACAAAAAGCTTTAGAAAGCTAAAATTTTCCCAAACGGATACTTATCAAATAATCGGTTAGACTAATAGATGAAAGAACTAAAATCTCTTGCAAGAAATACAGGTTTTTTAGTTATAGGACAATTTGGAACGAAATTGTTAAGTTTCTTTTTGGTTCCTCTTTATACTAATGTGCTGACTACCGTCGAGTATGGGACATTCGATTTGATGAATACTAGTATATCTCTGTTAGTTCCTATTTTTACATTGAATATCTGTGATTCGGCACTCAGATTTCCTTTGGAACCACAAATTGATAGAACAGAAGTATTTTCTATTTGTATATATCATTTTTTTGCATGCGTTATTATAGGTACAATTCTCATCAGCATAAATTATATTTTCGATTTCATATCAATAATCAATGACTATCCGATTTTATTTTTGATGATGTTTGCAAGTACAGCAATCAATGGAATTCTGAATTGTTTTGCAAGAGGCATTGATTGCGTCAAAGATGTTGCCATATCAGGCGTCATTTGTTCACTCGTAATGATTTGTCTCAATCTCTTTTTTTTGCTAATCCTGCATATGGGACTTTGGGGCTTTTTCATGGCATATATACTTGGAATAATTAGTCAGTCTTTCTATTTATTTTTGGCAATTAAGGGTTGGAAATTTGTAAAATGGCAAAATCTTGATTCAAAGTTACATCAAGAAATGTTGAATTTTAGCAAGCCGATGATATTGACTAATATTTCATGGTGGATAAACGGTTTGTCTAATAGGTATATCATTACTTGGTTAAGTGGAATTGCTGCTAATGGAATTTACTCCGTAAGTTATAAAATTCCTTCTGTTCTTATGATGTTTCAAGGTATTTTCGGACAGGCATGGACGCTATCGGCAGTACATGAATTTGATAAAGATGACAAAAACGGTTTTTTCGCAAAGTTATATAGTTCCTACAATGTAAGCATGACCATTGTATGTTCGATTTTGATTATATTGTCACGAACAATAGCTGAATTGTTGTATAACAAGGATTTTTATAATGCTTGGAAGTATGCTCCTTTTCTGACAATAGCAGCAGTTTTTGGTGCATTGAGTGGATATATTGGCGGTATATATGCTGCAACGAAAGATACAAAGGCGTTTGCAAAAACAAGTATAGTTGGAGCAGTGGTAAATCTTGTTCTTACTTTTTTACTTGTTTGGCAGACAGGAATCCTTGGTGCTGCCGTAGCCTCTTTAGTATCCTATGGCCTTGTGTGGGCAATGAGGATCAGAACGATAAAGAAGTATATGAATTTGCGCATATCTTTATTGCGTGATTGTTTGGGGTATTCGATTTTGTTGGTACAAACCGGATTATTGTTTGTTTTAGACAACAGTCTGTTATTTTTTGGCTTGGAAATAGTATTACTACTAATAATAATTGCGATTAATCAATCTTTATTGAAAACTATAATGAATAAGGTTTGTAAAAAATAGTGGTGAAATGAAATATAAGTCTAACATAAAAGTTTCTATTATTGTTGCGATATACAACTCTGATAAATTCTTGGAGAAATTGATTTTATCAATAATTGGTCAAACGTATAAAAATATTGAAGTAATTCTTGTTGATGATGGTTCGCCGGATAACAGCGGAGCGATCTGTGACAAGTATGCTGTTATAGATTCACGAATAAAAGTGCTTCATAAACCTAATGGTGGATGTTGCGATGCTCGAAACAAAGGTCTGGAACTTGTAACAGGAGAATTTCTAACAATAATCGACGGAGACGATTGGCTGGAACCTGACTATATAGAATATTTGTTGAGAGTGGTTCTTCAGACAGATTCAGATATGGCTATGAGCCTTAATATATTTACAACGAGAGAACGTATTCAAGTGAAGTTTGATAAAATTGAAACATGGACATCAGAGGATGCTGCCATTGCCATTATATACCCTAAGGTGCCTATTGGACCATGGAATAAGATTTATAAGACGGACATGATTCGTCGAAATAAAGTGGATTTTTCAGTCCCATGGTCGGGGGAAGGACATTATTTCTCTGCTATGGCAGCTCAGTATTCCAATCATGTAGGAGTGGGGCGTCGTAAAATTTATAACTATCGTTTAAATAATGCAGGGAGTGGTCTTACACATTATAATGTAACTATGGGTACAAATGCTCTTTGGAACACGAAAAACATTGGTGACAAGCTGGTTATCAGGACAAATAGGCTTCAAAATGCCGTTAATTATCATATTTGGAGTAATTATCATTTTATACTTAAACTCATTATAGCTACCAATTCTAAAAATGAATATGCTAAGGAATACAAGGAATGTTTAACTAAGGTCAGGACTTTGCTGCCAAATGTAATCTGGAAAAGTGAAGTCAGTTTTAAACATAAAATCAAAATGCTGTTGATAAGCTTATTACCTATCCCTTATGCTATATATTGTATAAAACGAGAACAAGCGACATTACAAAAGGATAAATTGAAGTAAAGAGAAATCTTTTATAGAGACCTTTTGAAAAAGATTACGTATAAGTATAACCATTCACTACATGAAAAAGATTGAATTAATAATTCGGAAGTTGGTTTCAATAATGAAACGTGAACAATTGGTTCCTGTTATTCAAATAGAAACAGATGCAGAACAATTTAAGGGTAGAGTAGCATTGATAAGTGGGGGAACAGGAGGAATCGGATTATCCATAGCTAAAACTTTATTAAGTAGCGGGTGTAAAGTGATCTTGGCTGGAACTAATCTGGATAAGCTAAAAGACACTATTGATAATCTTAATACTTCAAATGCCGCTATTTTGGAACTGAATTATTTGAAGCTCGAATCATTCGATGCCAAAATAGAAGAAGCCGATAAAATTTTCGGAAATAGAGATATATTTGTTAGTTCAGCCGGAGTACATACTGAAGGAGTGGATTTTTGGAAAGTGACAGGAGAGGAATATGATAGGGTAATGAATATTAATCTAAAAGGGACTTTCTTTATGTGTAAAAGCATGGCTAGTTATATGAGAAGGAGAAAATTAAAAGGTAATATCCTTTTAGTTTCATCTACCCGAGGTTTTGAACCGGCATGGTCACCTTATGGCATTTCTAAATGGGCAATGAACGGTTTGACAAAAGGATTGGCTCAGATATTATTTGAAGATGGGATAACTGTAAATGCCATAGCTCCAGGCTCTACAGCAACAGCTTTAATTGGTATAAATGAGGGAGACAGTATTTATACTAATGAGAACAAAATAGGAAGATTTATTATGCCAACAGAAGTAGCGAGTCTTGCGAAGTTGCTGGTTAGTGGATCGGGCAAGATGATTTCAGGAGAAACAATTCGTATCTCAGCAGGTAGAGGTGTATGGGATATTAGATAGAATAGACATAATATTGGACTGAACAGTAAAAACATTCTTAAGTAAACTGTAATATCATGCGACCTTTACATATCATAATGCCAATGGCTGGCGAAGGTTCCCGTTTCTTGAAAGAAGGATGGGATATTCCTAAACCGCTGATAGAATTAAGGGGAATTCCCTTGTTTATCCGGGCGATAAATAGCGTCAAATCAGATGTTGTTCCCATGAAATATTCATTCATAGTGCGGCAGGAACACATTGATAAATATCAGATAGATGAAAAAATAAAATCTGTTCTACCTGAAGCTGCTGTCTTTTCCGTATCAAAAACAACGAGAGGGGCGGTAGAAACGTGCTTAATGGCAAAATCTGCTATTTCTGAAAAAGATGCTATAATCGTAATGGATTGTGATTTAGAGTTTTCCAGTAAAGCATTGATGGAAAATATTCAAACGATTGTATCTCAATCTACCAATGAAATGGACGGAGGATTATTAGTCTCTTTTGAGTCTGATCAACCTAAATACAGTTATGCCGAAATAGACGAAAATAATATTGTGAAGCGTACCGCCGAAAAAGAAGTGATTTCTTCTCATGCCCTGTGTGGCGCTTATTTTTTCTCTTTTGCCAAAGATTTTCTACGGGTGGCTCATGAGTTGCTGGCTGATGCTTCATTCAGCAAGTCGGAATTCTATGTGTCTTTGTTGTATAATTACCTGTTACGGGAAGGACATGTAGTGAAGCTTTGTCCGATGGAAAAATATTGTTCGTACGGGACTCCTGATGAATTGAAACAATATTTATGATACCGGGATGTGAAATAAAATTGCTGATTACGGATTTTGACGGAACCTTGGTCGATACTTTCAGGGCAAATTATATGGCATATCGTAAAGCATTTGAAGAGGTGGGGCTGGTACTTTGTGAAACAGATTATCGTTGCTGTTTTGGCTATCGTTTTGAGAAGTTCATGGAAGTATGCGGAGTGACAGACGAAAAGAAAGCAGCGGAAATTAAAGAACTGAAGTCGTTTTATTATCCGGATTATTTCAAGTATTTACAAGTAAATGATGTCCTACTCCGATTGCTACTGACATTCAAGAAAGGAGGAGGTAAAATAGCTGTTGCGTCTACTGCTCGACGAAAGAATCTTGATAATGTTTTGAGATATATAGGTGTAGTAGATAATTTTGATTACATACTGGCGGGAGAAGATGTAGAATGTGGTAAACCTTCTCCTGAAATATATGAAAAAGTATTATCATATTTTGGCATGCTTCCAAGTGAAGCGTTGATATTTGAAGACTCGGAAATAGGGATACAGTCAGCCCGTAATGCGGGGATTAATTATATGGTTATCACTCAATAATGTGACTATGGAGATAGAAATCAAAGGCCATTCTGGATGTCAGGTTGAAATTGTGAATAAAGGTGGAAATCTGTATATAAGTAAAAGTACACACAATAAAGATTACGTTCCGCGTCTCTATCGGCAAGCCGTCAAACAACAGATGGCATCAAGGGCTGTTTATCAGCATATACGAATACCAGAGATTTACGAAATAGAAAGAACGGAGGAATATGTCAACGTCAAGATGGAATATGTTTATAGTAAAAATTATATAGACTATTTTGAAGATGCAGGGTTTGATCAGATAAACTATTTCATTAAGGCCCTAAAGATTTTCATTGATTGGGAGATTGAACATTCATCATTGGAAATTATTGATCGGCAAGTGATTTTAGATAAATTCCGGGATGTATGTTGTAAAATTCAGCGGAATGATTTTATCAATAAAGACAAGGAAGTCATGGAAATCATGGAATGTTCCGCTTCTGTTTTCCAAGGTATAGATGAGGAAATTAAAATACCGGTAGGACATTGTCATGGTGACCTTACTTTCTCTAATATCCTGTTTAATGGTAACAACTATTATTTGATAGATTTTTTGGATTCGTTTATCGAGTCCCCATTACTCGATTTGGTTAAGATTAGGCAAGATTCGCATTATGGATGGTCTCGGCTTATGTATGAACATCGTTGGGACAATGTGCGGATGGATATAATCTCTCAGAAGATAGATATGGAGATTGCCAAGTATTATTCCCGGTACGATTGGTATGGGAAATATTATGCTCTGTTTCAATTGATGAATTTTCTCCGTATTATTCAGTATGCCAAAGAAGAAAAAGTAATATTGTTTTTGAAAAAAGAATTAAAGTCAATGTTATGAGTGTGAGTTTAATAGTACCATTATGTGCCGATAAACCGGAATATGAATATAATCTGCCTTATTTGTTCAATTTCTCTCCTGATGGTCTTTCTCTATGTATCAAGTCCGTACAGGGACTGAGTTTGGATCGCTTCGACGCTATTTATTTTACGATATTAGAGAAGTGGGACGATAAGTATTGTTTGTCGGATTTGCTACGACTACAGTTCAGAAAGTTGAATTGGACAAAGGCTAAGGTCGTTGTATTGGATACTCCTACAAGCTGCCAAGCAGAGACGGTGTATCAGACAATAAAGCGTGAAAATATAGAAGGGTGTATTTTTATTAAGGATGCCGATGGCTATTTTACCAGCGACTTTACTTTGTGCAATAGCATTGCAATTTATCCTCTGGATCGGCTCGAAATGGTAAATCCCGGTAATAAGAGTTATGTAGAACTAGATGACCAATTCTATATTACGAATATTATAGAAAAGAAGATAATCAGCAGATACTTTAATGCGGGCGCCTATATTTTTGAAGATAGCACTGTGTTTTGCAGGTATTTTGAAAAGCTGTCTTGTTATAAAAATCTTTTTATGTCACATGTCGTTTATTTCATGCTACTTGACAAAATACTATTCAGACCCTTTATCGTGAAAGATTTTGAAGATTGGGGAAGTAATAAAGCGTATAACTATTTTGTAACTAATAAATGATGAAGGTATTAATAACAGGTGCTGCTGGTTTTATAGGAAGCCAACTGGCGCACAGATTGTGGAAAGACGGAGTAGAACTCGTACTGATAGACAATTTCTCTTATGGTTCCGATGATAATCTTAAATTTGAGGATCATGATTTTACTGACGAGGTTTTAAAGATTGATATTAGGGATAGGGAGCAGATAGCCGGTATCTTTAGGAACGGACAGATAGACTACGCGTATAACATAGCGGGCATAGCTCCGTTGCCCGATTGTCAATTGAACCCTCAAGAGGCGATAGATGTAAATGTGACAGGGTTTGTAAATATTCTGGAGAATGCCCGTATCTATGGAGTCAAGAAAGTCATTCAGGCAAGTACAAATGCCATGTATGAGAACGAGCTAGAATTTCCTACGGTCGAGAATGAATTTAAGCAGCCTACACTTATTTATCCCAATACTAAATATTGTGCGGAACTGTTTGCCGAGTCTTATTGCAAAACTTATGGAATGAATGTCACCTGTCTTCGTTTTGCTAATGTGTATGGTCCACATATCGATTGCCTGCGTAAACAGCCGCCTTTTGTAGGATATATGATAAGGGAACTCTATTATAATCGCATTCCGGTGTTTCATTCGGATGGTAAGCAGAGACGTGACTATATTTATGTAGATGATCTTATAAACCTTGCCATATTAGTGCAAAAAACAAAAGGATTTGATTGTGTGAATGTTTCTTCAAATCAAAATTATTCCGTAAACGAAATGTATGACATCACCCGGCAAATAATGAATAAGGATATACCTGCTACCTACACTGATACAGGAAATTATTGGTGTAAATACCCGGAGCTGTATGAAGGTGCTTTCCCGATAAGGAATGAAATTCTGGAGCATGAGGTTAATAAGTATTCTTTATGTGATAATACATTGGCACGTGAGAAGTATGGATGGGTTCCTCTTGTAGATATGAAACAAGGTTTAAAAAATGTAGTAGAGTACATAGTACAACTTTTATCAACAAAAGTTGGTACCAATAGATAGCTATGAAAAATATCCCTGAAGTTGTATTGACAAATGTATCTAACAGGATTGATTATTATCAATGGTTTCTTTATGGCTTTATGCTAATGGAGAAAAAAGGGAAAATCGTCTTGAAGTACAGAACCTCAATGACGCAACGGATGCTTATGAGCAATCTCTTTTGGCCATTGGCAAAGTTGGTTTATAAATTGCGTTTTATCGTAATGAAGAGGCTGGGAAAATATGATCCGAAAAATAAAAGTTTGTTGAGGGGGTATGTAAAGATTAGAGATGAAAGAAAGTCTTTTTGTATAGATTCTGCTGATGCTCCGTTTTTATTTTCAAGTAAAGATCTGAGGGAAAGAGATATATATTTCAAGATACAGTGCCCTGAAGAATTTAGTAAAGAGGGCTTTTATTTGGGTAATGTATGTATTCCTTGGACTGATTATGATTATGTAGAGGGGATAAATAAATATTCTTTAAGAGGTGAACGAAAAAAATGTCCTGAGGTTATAGTATATAAGAATAAGATAAAACCATTACTTTTAGCAGTGAGGAGTATGGGGCGAGGGAGTTCTTTCAAGGCTCTTGATGCTGCGTACAAAAATCTTTTAGCGGCACGTAATGTTCCACAATCAGGTAAAGCAATGTGCTATTTTGGAAATGCTAAAGGGCCGGAACCTTCAGGGTGTAAAAAGAATCCGGATTTTGATTGGGAAGCAGATATTCTTTCGGTTTATGGCGAAAGGATGAACCATCCCAATGAGAAACGGGCAAAAATAGCTACCATACTGGAGGCCTTGGGTGAAGGTTATGACGCCCGAATTATAGAGCGTGGCTTTTCGGACAAGGGGAACAAGATACAGTCATCACTTGTGATTCCTTTTGAGGATTTTTCTAAACATGTGGCAAAGTTTCAGTATAATATTAATATTTCAGGTTACCGCATGAGTATTCCTGGACGTTTCATGGACAGTTTCGTATGTGGTACGGCCATTGCTACAGATAATCTTTCCGTTAAGTGGTATCGCCCATTTGGTGATGAAGTAGTGGAAATGGGGGCTATGGGATATTTACCTGATGCTGAAGTTGACTATGATGCCATAAAAGAAAGGATTAAGTCACTTCCTCCTATTAGAAAGCAAGCTATTATTGATAAATATGAAGAATATTGGGCACCGGAAAAATGTGCTGAATATATTGTGGAAATGGCATGCATGAGATAATTGCCAGATTAAATAATAGGGAGCTTTTTTAAAGCCCCCTATATTCCGTCACCGCATCGAAGCAAGGACATTCTTTCATCGGATTCAAGTCGTGATGTCCCACCACCAACACATTCGGAAACATTTGTTTCAGCTCGCGCAGCAGAGCTACCAGTGAGGCTTTCTGCGGTAGTGTGCGGGTGTCGGAGGGTTTATGGTTGCTGTCCAGTCCTCCTTCGTAGCAGATACCTATCGAATGTCTGTTGTGACCTTGGCAATGCGCACCGATTTTGTCCAACGGACGTCCGCGGTGAATTTCTCCGTCGCGTGTCAGGTAGAAGTGATAGCCGATGTCGCGGAAGTTGCGGTGGAAGATGTGGTCGTGGCGGCAATCTTCAAAGCTCAGGCTCACGCCCTGAGGCGTGGCCGAACAATGAATGATGATAAGCGTGATGATTCTCATCGGCCCATGCAGGAAGTAAGACCGAATACTCCGGCCAGCGCGGTAGCCACTGCTATGATAGATTTGAGGACGATGCCCCATACTGATTTTGATTTTGTTGCCATAATGATTTGATTTATAAATTATAAACTATTGTATGCTACGTTTGTCCTAAGGACGGAAGGCCTATCCCAGCGGATTTTCTTCTTCTTCACCGTTCCCGCCGGGGGTGCTTCCGCCGTTTCCGGAACCGTTGTCCGCGTTGTATTTGAAGGCCTCTTTCAGTTGGCCTTCCAGATTGATTTGGGCGTTGCTCAATTCGCCGGTGGCACGTGCGCGGAGTTTCAGCCCTTTCACGTTGTTGGCGAGGGTGAATTCGGCAGCCGAGGCGGCGCCTTTCTTGCTGACGATGCCTACGGAGAAGATGGCGAGGTCGTCCAGTTTCACGTTTTTGCCGTCCAGAATAAGTTCTTTGGTACAGGCAATCATGTCGGTGAGCACCCCTTTGATTAATCCTGCCGAGTAGGGAGTGTTGTGGTTTGCCATGTGTTTGGCAAGCATTTCGGTGTCGAAGGTTTCTTCAATGACGGGACGGGCATACCACAAACCTTTCAACGGGTGGTTTTCGCCGGTAAATTGATACTTTTTGTAACGAATCATGTTCTTTCGGTTTTTAAATTTCAGTTCTTGGTTTTCAATTCTTTTGTGATCACGATGCGAAGATACAACGGGGTGCAAGCCGGGTTGTCCGTAATGGTTCGTTACGGTTCGTTTCTATCTGTTATATACGCATATAGTGGCTGAAATGTGAATATTTTTGCCTATCTTTGTGACACTAAGAACTTCAAAAACAAAGAGAAATGGAACCTTTCAAAATACGCACTTACGGACGAACGGAACTCGCCCAACTCTATTGTCCGGGACTTTGTCCGCAAGCCGCTTTCCGCAAGCTGAACCAATGGATAGATTTTCATCCCACATTGCGGAGCGAGCTTCATGCGCTGGTTCCTTCGGACAAGGTGCGGACATATACTCCTGCACAGGTGCAACTCATCTACAATGCACTGGGAGAACCATATTGAATGGAGGATCGGGAGTTCTAAAGTTCTACTTCCGGATTGTGGAATAGAACTTTAGAATTGTAGAATGGAACTTTGCGGAAACATGCCTGTGATGCGAAAAAATGCACCCGATGCAGAAAATGCAGTGCAGACGTTTTCTCACACACGCACGTACGCGTTATATAATAATAGCCTGTCCGCGCTGCATAGCATCAGGTTTTGCGATAATGGCCTTTGCTTGCCATTTCTTGCACTGCACCATGTTTCAGTAGGCGATGCAGCCAGCTTTGTGCGGTGTTGGCGTTGATGCCCGTCTCCGTAGCATGTTCCAACAGTTCCGCACGACTGAAGGTGGGCGGCATGCCGTTGAAGAAACTGTCGCGGTCGGCGTTGGTACGGCGGTTTATTTCCGTTGGAGGCAGGAAGGAAAGGATGTGTGCGGCATGGATGTAGAGAGGTTCCACAAGTCCGATTACGGCTTTGAAGTCGGCAGGAGAGAGGTGGATGTCCCAACGGGTAACGATGCCGTCTTTCAGGTTGTCGGCGGACAGTTCGGCATCGGGGGTGAGGTCTCCCCGCAATAGCCCTACAATGGTGGCTATGCGGCAGATGTTTACTGCCATGCGTGCTACGGAGCTGCTCATTTCATCGTTTTGGTTTGTATGGGCATGCAGGAAAAGGGCGGAGAAGAGTTTGTTGAACTCATTTTGTTGCTCTTCGGTGAACTTCAGGGTGTAGAGCCCTCCTTGTTTCAGCGCATCCAGTTGACGTTTCCATTCTTCGCCCATAGCGGTAAACAGTTTTTCCATGTCGGTGTTGTGCGTACCAAACTGGTCCTGCCACTCGTGTATGGCGGGCATGTAGTAGAAGATCTGGCGGGAGAACAGGCCGTTCTCTGCCGAGGGTATGAGCGGCTTCACCTGCGCCGGAGTACCGGAAATGAGGATGGAAAGATAGGACTTCTTGACTTCGCGGTATTCTTGGTCCGTACGTCGGTTGTACGAGAGGAAGTCATGGTCGAAAGCCCTGCGCAGCGTGTGGCTCCAATGGCCGTAGTCGGTGCCGATGGCGGTGGATATGGTGTCCGCTTCCGTTTCAAAGATGATTCCCGTTCCGTTGGAATCCATGATATTCTGCAGGATGCCTGTACCTGTGTTGTTGCCCGATATGATGAACATCCTGTTGGGCGGCATCTCCGGTTCTTCCACCTTGCTGCGCTCCTTGCCCATGGCATTGTAACTGCTTTTCGCCTTTTTGTAGGCGCTCATTTGTTGTTCCACTTGCCGGCGTATCTCGTCGTGTATGGGCTCTATCAGCAGACGCACAAAGCCCAGTATGCCCTTGCCGGCTGCGGACGGGGCTACGACGAATGTCTGGAGACAGGGCGACTGCATCTTTCCGCCGTAAAGGCAGCGGGCGTTGCGCTCCATGCAGGCTCCTAAGACGGTGAGCGCTCCGAGCAGGAGCACGTCGCGCTGTGCTCCTGTGGCGCCGTAGCTGCGGATGTGTTGCAGGGGCTCCGGCCATTCGGCTTCGGGCAGCAGTGGAAGAGGGAGCAGCGGTTCGCTTCCTGAAAGTTTCTCTTCCCGGCAATCCGCAGTGTCGGTTGTGTCCGGTTGTCCGTTTCCGTCCGCATTATAAGATACGTGTGCGTGTGTGTGAGAAAACGGCGGTACTGCATTCTCTGCATCGAGTGCATTTTTTGTGTCTTTTGCCCGCTTTTCTTCGCGGATGTCCACACCTGCTGTTTGGGCCAGGTGAAATGCTGTGCCCAGGTGCACGTTGCCATGTCCGTTTTTCAGGGCGTTGGTGTAGAGACGGTCGGCATGCGACGACTGGTACTTGGGTGAGAAGCTGCAGATGCGGTGGAAGTCGGCCCGGCCGCCTTCGCCGCAGTCGGTGGCTATCGCCATGGCGAGTTGTACGTATTCGGCATAGGAGGGCGCAATGTCTGCGCAGGCTGCTTCGACGGCAGCCGTAAGTTTTTCTAATGATTCAAACATGTTGTGATTTATAAGTTGTGATTTATGGGGCATGGAAGAGGGTTTTTCTGTTCTCTGAACAAGGCTTCGGGATCATGGCACAGGAAACAGGCACGCACGATGTCCTTGCCCGAAGTGTCCACGCCTTTGCCTGTGGGCTTGTCTTGCGTATCGCCTCCGTAGGCCATCTCTACGTAGTTCATTGCCCAATACATGCTTTCTGCGGCATTTTGTGCGGCATCGGCGGCATGTTCCTGCCGATAGGGCACAAAGGCTTTCACTCCCCGTCCGCCGGGACTTACAAAGCAGAGTACGGGACATAGGAACGGATCATCGAAGAGTGTCCGGCGCATCTGCTCGGCCTCTTGGAGGGAGTCCAAATGGTCGATGTCCACCACTACCAGTCCGGAGATTTTCAGCAACGAGCGGCAGTTGCGGCGGGTGAATACGCCGCAGGGAGTGACGTAGGGCAACAGGGAGGCTTTGGCGGCGCGTATGTCGGCGGCGTTCCGCACCTGTAAGGTGGCAAGGCGCAACGGTTCGTTGCAGGTGATGAGTTGATACACATCGGCAGGAGTCACCTCCATGGCGGGAGTCAGTGTGGCAGCTTTTAGGATTCGTCCCTGCGGGTCTCGCTGGGGTGCGATGGGGTTTTGGAACAGTGACATTTTACATTCGTTCATTATTTCTTTTGGTTTTGAAATTTCCGGCGAAGTTAGAGAGAATAATCCGTAGTGGATTACACGTATAGGTGTAATCCTGATACAATAATTTATTATAATTTAATAACGTTAACATGAAACAACTAACAAATGATGTCATTACCCCTCTTAACTGGGGAAAAAAGATTGAAGCAGTGCGTAACCGTTTGGGTATTCACCAGATTGACTTATGCATAGAAGCAGGGATAAGTCCCTACACCTACCAAAAAATAAAAAGGGAAGAGGGTCGAGGCACGACAGCCTGCTGCGACTTTTGGCATGCCTGCGCCGCGCAATGACGGAAGAAGAATTCAGGGAGTTCTGGATGGGGCTGGTAAAGGGATAGCGATAACTGCGAAAAAAGATAGATTGATTGTAAATGGAATTGTGATGCTATGATACCTAAAGTTATTCATTATTGTTGGTTCGGAAGAAATCCTCTTCCACCGTTTGCAGTGAAGTGCATTGAGTCGTGGAAGAAGTTCCTTCCCGGTTATGAGATAAAAGAGTGGAACGAAGATAATTTCGATGTAAACATCATCCCCTATACCCAAGAGGCTTATGAAGCCCGGAAGTATGCTTTTGTGAGTGATTATGCAAGGTTCTATATTTTGTATCATCATGGTGGAATATATTTCGATACGGATGTGGAGGTGATTAAATCTATTGATGATATTATAGAACGTGGAGCGTTTATGGGGTGCGAGAATGAAGCGAAGCCCGGAGCGACTGCGTTAGCAGTCGCTCCGGGCCTTGGCCTGGGCTGCAATCCGGGCCTTGGCCTGTATGCGGAAATCCTCGGCCTGTATGCCGGACTTCATTTCTTGCGTTCCAATGGAGGGCTGAATCTCAAGACAGTGGTAGAATATACAACGGAATTGCTCTCGGCAAAGGGGCTGAAGAATGTGAATGAAATGCAATGTGTGGCGGATGTGTGGATTTATCCGAAAGAATATTTTTGTCCGGTAAACTATCAAACAAATGAGATGAATATCACTGACAATACGCGGTCTATTCATCATTATGCGGCATCGTGGCATGGTACAAGGCAAATACTTTTTAAACTTGTGTCAAAGATTGTGGGAAAGGATGTTGCACATAAGATTTCTGCTATTGTAAAATCTTTTAATCTGATCAAGTAAGGGTGGAATCATTCCGATTATCGCTATGTGTTTTTTCTCTTTGCTTGCTGAATGTTAGAACTTTTGTAGGTGGCATAGGAGATAATGATACGCTTATTCTGACACTTACCATAAATTTGTTGCTTCTTTTGGCAATAGATTATAGCCATTACCTGAAAAAATTCCTTTTTGTTGGGTTATTGTTTCCTATAATGATATACAATAGGGAAATCTTGGCATTGTTGGATATATTCCTTTGTGTTTATCTTTTTCGTAAATTTCCGATTAAAACTCTTGCATTCATAAATTTGTCATTACTGTTAATTGGCTTTTTGTTTTTGACATTGTTGAGAGAATTGGATATTCTGACTATCAATCAAGAAATTTGGTATTTAACCGGAAAAGGTGCTGCCCGAACTTATGGCTTTAATAATCCTAATACATTTGGCGGATTTATATTTTCATTGATAGTAAACGCTTATATCATCTTTATAAGTTTTAAGAGAAATTCTCTGTTAGTATTATTTTTACTTTGGATAGCTATCATCTCCTATAATTACTGCTTATCACGAATGATGTTGATAGGGAGTATTGTTTTGATATTGGTTCATTTTATGGTAAAATGGAGAATATTTAAAAAGTGGATGCGTTATTGTGTAGCATTTCTGCCGGTGTTGTTTTTTCTTGTCAATTTTTATTTGATAGCAAATTTGTCTGATTTTAAAGATATAGATGTCCTTACCTCTGGCAGACTTGGCATATATGCCGGTGTCTTGGGAATGATGACAAAATTGAACTGGTTGATAGGAGTACAGCTTCCGGATGGGCCTATGGATGGTTCTTTATGGATGCTTTTTTTTACAGGAGGAATTACAGGACTATTATTCTTTTTTGTCAATTTCTATTTTAGCGTCACTCGCTGCTTTAAAGAACTATACATCTACTTTCCCGTCATTTTAGCTGTTTTGGTTAGTGGGTTTGTAGAAAACACATTCTCGTCTGTTGGTGGTGTGTCTATTATTTTTTGGTTATTAGTATGTCGTTTCTACACTCAAAAATCCTATAATTTATGAATTTAGAAGTTTTGCTCTCTTGTATGTATCAAGAGGACATGAGCATTGCTTTGCGCACACGTATTCAGTCTGACTTATTGATTATAAATCAATGTAATAAAGATGAATCTGTGGAAAATATATGTGACGGACACCGCATCCGTATGATCTCATCAACAGAACGGGGGCTCTCCAAAAGCCGCAATATGGCATTGGAGAATGCTTGCGGTGACATTTGCCTGATTTGCGATGATGATGAACGCTTAGTTGATAATTATAGCGGAATAATATTAGATGCTTTTGAAGCTCATCCTGATGCAGATATAATTGCTTTCAACTTTAAGAATCCTTATCGCACGTTTCCTTTGAAACAAAAGAGAATAGGATATATAGGAGCTTTACGGTTGGCGAGTTGGCAAATTGCATTTAGGAAAAAATCTATTATAGATAATCACATCAGGTTTGATGAAACGATGGGGGCAGGAGTCACTATGGGCGGTGGAGAAGAAAATAAATTCCTGCTGGATTGCCTGAAAAAAGGTCTTTCGATCATTTATCTTCCCATTTATATAGGTTCTGTCAGTCAGGAGGCGTCTACTTGGGATTTGACTAAAGAAAATGCTGTTTCTTACTTCCAAGATAGAGGGGAAGCCTACGGAAAAATTATGGGGAAGTGGTTGGGAGCTGCGTATATTATCTATTCTTCTATTCGTAAATATGGTTATTATACTCAATATGTCAGCTTTATGAATGCTTTTATCTTGCAGTTCAAAGGGCTTTATAGATAATCCTTGAATATGAAATACACTATTGTTATTTTGACTAAAAACGAAAATGATATTATATCGAAATGTTTGGATGCCATACCGTACGGGGTCGATTGTTTTGTTTTGGATTCAGGAAGTACAGATGGTACAAAGGAGACTGTTCTTTCTAAAGGCTTTCATTATTCGGAACATTTAATGTCTGAATTTATAATTTCTGAACAAAGAAATTGGGCGTTGAGAAATTTGGAAATAAAGACTGAATGGGTGTTGTTCTTGGATGCGGATGAGTATATCTCTAATGAGTTGCATGAGAAAATATTGTCTGTGATAGAGAATGGTACGTTTAATGCTTATAGGTTGACCCCTAAGTTTATTTTTTGGGGGAAATGGATGAAGAGGTTGCAAGGCTATCCTAATTGGCATGATCGTTTATTGAAAAAAGATGAGGTCTCTATTGTTGGAGGAGTATGGGAATCATTTGACCAGTCCGCCAAAGTCGGATATATTGATATTCCTTATGATCATCATGCTAATATAAAAGGCTTTAAATACTGGTTGGAAAAGCATGATAGATATTCATCGTGGGATGCCCAGAATACGTATAAATTCCTTTATGAGGGAAAGGAATTTAGTACAACTCGGAAAGTTAGAATGCGGAGAATGGCTGCCCGGTTATGGTGGATAAGACCATGGGGTAGATGTTTTTATATGTACTTTATCCGTTTGGGGTTTCTCGAAGGGTGGAGGGCTTTTTATCTCGTATTATTATACTTCATCTATGAGTATATGATTGTGATTAAAATCATAGAACTGAAAAGATTGAATTCTCATAAAGATTTATAGTTTAAAGTGGTTTCTATTATTACTCCTTCATATAATTCTTCTGCATTTATTTCCCAAACGATAGAGTCGGTGTTGGCCCAAACATTCATGGACTGGGAGATGCTGATTGTAGACGACTGTTCTACGGATATTTCTCCGGCAATTATAATGGAATATGCGAAAAGGGACAAGCGTATCCGTCTTTTGCAGACAGAGCAGCCTTCGGGGAGTCCCGCAGTTCCTCGCAATATTGGAATTATGAGTGCGCAAGGCCGCTATATTGCTTTCTTGGATAGTGACGATGTATGGCTACCGAATAAATTGGAAGAACAATTAAAGTTGTTTGAAGATGCGGACACAGCCATTGTGTATTCCAATTATGAGAAAATCAATGAAGACGGAGAACGGGGACAACGAATTGTGACAGTTCCGCCACAGGTTTCCTATATGGAGCTGTTGAAAGGAAATGTGATAGGCAATCTGACCGGAATCTATGATACGGAGAAAGTAGGTAAGGTTTATTGCTCTAAGATACACCATGAAGATTATGTATTGTGGTTGTCTATTTTGAAGAAAGGGTTTGTCGCGAGGAATACGAATGTGGTTCATGCGTTGTATAGAGTGAGAAAGCAGTCTGTGTCTGCCAACAAATTAGCTGTTATTTCTTGGCAATGGAATATCTACAGGAATGTTGAAAAAATAGGCTTTTTAAAGGCTTGCTATTATTTTATTCATTATGCTTGGCGTGCATTGTTGAAAAGTAAAAAATAAAGGAATATGGATTACAAAGCTATTGACACCCGGAGAATTATTGATTATATCTACTCTTTTCCCGGTTCGGTTATTGGAGTGGAAGATATTATTCAGAATGCCGGTGCGGACAAACTGCGGGTATATCCCGCCTTGTTTGAACTGGAACAGGCCGGATATATCGAAGTAGTGGAGTGTGAGGAACTCGGAGCGCCGTTGGCGGTACGCAGGAGAAGAGACGCTTCACAATTTCTGCATGACAGTATGTGAGCGCAATACGAAATTGATAAACGACAGATAACAGCGGTTATTTTGTTTTAGGCGCAGCCGGGATTGCTTGATGAAGCGGTCCCGGCTGTTTTATTTTAGATTCAAGCTCTCTTGCTTTTTCAAATATCTCAATGATAATTCTATAAAATGAATGTTGGAGTAAACTCAATACCCAAAGCACGAGCAATACGAAAGAAGCTTGACATTGATAATATGACATTACTGTTATCAATCGCAAATAGCACCGTCCGATATTCATTTGAACAAACAGATACACGCATCTCATACAAGTTTGTTTTTATATACTTTACAGGTAAAGCATATACAGTTTGTACAAGTCCAAATGTATATTCAAACTTATCCTTTACTCTTGTATTCAGACTATTGTAGATTTTTTCAAATTCTTCTGTTCTGAATATGATTCTTACATCGGTGGTTTTACCGTCAACTGATGTTATTGCATAAATATAACTAATTAGTTATAATGTGGCAGCAAACAACTTATCTATTTATATATTTAATCATTGCTTAGTTTGAGCGGTTACGCAATATCATTTTGTAATATTAATACATGACTTTTGGTGCCGGACCAGCACAGCTTTTCATGTTGCCAGGCAAAGGCTTGCCACCTGGAACGAGACAGGCGTGCTGCAAGGTGTAGCGCACCCGCTCGGCCTGTTGGGGTGTGATACCCGAGTAGATCACGATGTCGTAGTCCATCACGTTGAGCGCCGTATAAGGCTCTGCGGAAGCATCGATCGGATAGCGCAAATAGGTGTCGATACCCGGAATGTACTGTTCTGTGCGGTACCGTGCCCGGTCGTACTGCGGAGTGTCGTCACACCAGTCCTCCTCGAACACATGGTCTAGGCCCAGGTAGTGTCCCGCTTCGTGGGCAAACACGACTATCCCGGAATTGCAGTACCCGTTACCTACTACCTCCTCCAGGTTCAAGAATATACCGCTGAAACAGCCCGGGACAGCGGTATTGCACCCTTGCAGCATCTCCTCCGGAGCGAAATAAGGCAGGAAGGTGAATCCCGCTGTACGAGTATCTTCGGAAACGATATCGTCGTTAATGAAGGGAGATACCCATACATTGATAACCTCGGTCATTTCCCACAGGTTGTCGCCGACCCATTGCCTCAGCTCTTCGTAGGATATATCGCGGTCCAGTTCGTAACGCTCGTCAAGATAGTGTATACCCGGTGTGGACAGTGCAGTACCGTCGGGGGTGTGAGTGGCCGGGACGAACCGGATGCCGGCGTCGGCTAGCCCCGGCAGGGGCCAGACGTTCCGGTACAGGCGGTTGGCGCACGCGAGCATCTCGTCAAAAAAGTAGGGATGCGGATAGGTGCCGTCCTTACGAGGCATGACATGGAACACGACCGGTAGCACCCGGTCCTGCGGACCCGGCGTGTAACCGGGCAACCCGTCCGTATTTATCGTTACGGTATTGGAGTAATAAACCGCCTTGTTGGTTCGGACTACACCCTTGAAATAATAGGTCTTGCCGGGAATTGGCAGGTCGATCCATCCGGCCGAATAGATCAACTCCTGCGTCCAGTCCCACCCTTGGATCAGCTCGTCGTCGGCGCAATCGTGGATGAACGTATAGTCCGATCCGTCGGGATTGGGGTTCTCCGGGGAGTAATAGCCTCCGAAGGCGAGCAGTTTTTCGCCTTCGGGCAAGCCGCTCATCACTAAGTAAGGAACAAACAGGGAGGGCCCCTGAGGATAGCTGTCGAAATAGGTTTCGTGGATCACGTTGTCGATCCGCACCTTAAAGGTCGAAGGCGGCGTATCTGGCCCTAGTTCCGGGTCTTTGGAGCATGAGGCGAATACACTCAGCAAAAAGATAAATAATAAATTGCGATATTTCATAACTTAATTAAGTTTCTTCCAAAATCCTGTTATCTAACATCCGCCCCCCACATCATCTTATTCCGCAGTGTATCGAAAAAGATGTGATTGAAGCGTTTCACCACCTTTATGGAATAGTCTGCGCGTGAGATCGTGAGTTGTGTGGTTTCTTTGCATGACTCACTCCGCCCGTCAATGGCGACGAGGAAGTTGTGGCTGCGGCTTTCTACATCGAGCGTGATTTCCCAGTCGTCGCAGATGACGATGGGCCGTACGTTCAGGCTATGAGGGGCAACGGGTGTAATGGCAATCGTTTTGCTGTGGGGAACGATGACCGGACCGCCGACGCTCAGGGAGTAAGCCGTAGACCCGGTGGGAGTGGCTATGACCAGGCCGTCGGCCTGATAGGTTGTGAGATGCGCTCCGTTGATGGCGGTATGGATGCTGATCATGGACGAACTGTCGCGTTTCAACACTGCTATTTCATTAAGGGCGTATGGAGACGCCATTAGTTTCTCGTCGTCACACTTCAGCTGCAACACGCTGCGTTCCTCTACCTTATAGTGGTTGTTGTAAATTTCGTCAATCGTTTCTTCCATTTCTTCGGGCGATATGTCGGCCAGAAAACCGAGACGTCCGGTGTTGATGCCCAAGATGGGAATGTTCTTTTTGCCCACGCGGCTGGCAGCTTTCAGGAATGTGCCGTCGCCTCCGATGCTGATGACCATATCTGCGCAGAAATCGTTGCCGTCGAACAAATCGGCGGCGGGAATGTTGAGGTGCAGGTCGGAGGTCAGGAAATTGTAGAACTCGCGGCAGACACAAAGTTGTGCTTTGCGTCCGGCAAGCAGGCGGAAAAGATTTTCGGCATGCGATGACTTTTTCGCCTGATAGGTATTTCCAAATATGGCAAATTTCATAATTGATTTCTGTTTTTGTAGGTTGCAAAAATAGTTTTTTTCTCAGAATACTGCCAACATATTGCTATTATTTGTACTTTTGCCCCAAACTATAGGCCGATTTATGACTAAATTAAGTGTAAATATCAATAAAGTAGCAACGTTACGTAACGCACGTGGAGGAGAGGTCCCTAATGTTGTGAAAGTAGCGCTGGATTGCGAGAACTTTGGCGCCGACGGCATAACGGTGCATCCGCGCCCCGACGAAAGGCATATCCGCAGGAGTGATGTCTATGATTTGCGTCCGTTGTTACGTACGGAGTTCAATATAGAAGGGTATCCCGCACCCGAATTTATCGACTTGGTGCTGAAGGTGAAACCGCATCAGGTGACACTGGTGCCGGATAGTCCTACGCAACTGACCTCCAATTCGGGGTGGGACACGAAAAACAATCTGGAGTTCCTGACCGAGGTGCTGGATACATTCAATAATGCAGGTATCCGTACATCCGTATTCGTGTCTACCGACGTGGAAATGATAGAATATGCAGCCAAAGCCGGTGCGGATCGCGTAGAACTCTATACCGAGCCCTATGCTACGGCTTTCCCTAAAGGACGGGAAGCTGCGGTGGCTCCTTTCGTGGAAGCAGCCAAGATGGCACGAAGCTTGGGACTGGGACTGAATGCCGGCCATGACCTGAGTCTGGAGAATCTGAATTATTTCTATACAAACATACCCTGGCTGGATGAGGTTTCTATCGGTCATGCATTGATTAGCGATGCATTGTATCTGGGATTGGAACGCACCATTCAGGAATATAAAAATTGTCTCCGCTGATGAATCTTATGTTATTATTAGCCCAAGTGGCTCCGGCGTTGGCCGATTCTATTGCCGGTGCCAATCCGGTACTTACTCCCGTTGCTGCTCCCGATGAAATGAATCTGTGGAGCATGGCTGTCAAGGGCGGTTGGATTATGGTGGTTCTCGGAGTGCTCTCCGTTGTCTGCTTCTATATCCTGTTTGAGCGTAATTATGTTATCCGTAAGGCGGGCAAAGAAGACCCGATGTTCATGGATAAGATCAAGGACTATATTCTGGGGGGCGAGATTAAGGCGGCCATTGCCTATTGCCGTAGTGTCAACACGCCCTCTGCTCGTATGATAGAAAAAGGCATCAGCCGTTTGGGACGCCCGATGAACGATGTACAGGCAGCCATAGAGAATGTCGGTAATATTGAGGTGGCAAAGTTGGAGAAAGGATTGACTATCATGGCCACTATCTCCGGTGGCGCACCGATGATTGGGTTCTTGGGTACGGTGACCGGTATGGTGCGTGCCTTCTTTGAAATGGCGAACGCCGGCAATAATATTGATATAACACTGCTTTCGGGCGGTATATACGAGGCTATGATTACGACGGTAGGCGGCTTGATTGTGGGTATCATTGCCATGTTTGCCTATAACTATCTAGTGACTCTGGTGGATGGCGTGGTCAATAAAATGGAATCCAAAACAATGGCATTCATGGACCTGCTGAACGAACCCGCTAAATAATAATAAGTAAATTAGTAATTGAAAAGTGTTACAACGTAGAGCCAAAATATCGCCTAATTTCAGTATGGCATCCATGACGGATGTTATATTTCTGCTGTTGATTTTCTTCATGATAACGTCTACGGTAGTATCACCGAATGCAATCAAGGTATTGCTTCCGCAGGGGAAACAGCAGACATCTGCCAAACCGCTGACAAGGGTCATCATCGACAAGGATTTGAATTATTATGCTGCTTTCGGCAATGACAAGGAGCAAGCCTTGACTTTGGACAGACTGACACCTTTCCTGCAATCGTGTGCGGCGAAAGAACCCGAAATGTATGTGGCTTTGTATGCCGATGAATCAGTTCCCTACCGGGAAATAGTGAAAGTGCTGAATATCGCTAATGAGAATCACTTCAAAATGGTGCTGGCCACACGTCCGCCCGAAGGTAAGTGAGCGCAGTCATAAACAGCTAAAATCGTAAATCGAAACAGTGGATCGGAAGAAGAAAGGAAAATACGTAGGATTGGCAGGGGCGCTGTTGGTGCACGTGGTTGTCATTGCCCTTTTGATACTGGTGGGATTTACGTTGCCCGAACAGTCCGAGGAAGGTGGTGTGCCTGTGATGATGGGTGAGGTGCCCGATGCATGGGGAGCTGCCGATCCTTCTTTGGTGGAAGTGGATGTGATGCCGGAAGAAACCGCCCCGGAAATGCCGGAGGAGGTGGAGCAGGACATGCTGACACAGGAGGAGGAAGAAACAGTTGCCATAAAGCCTAAGGCTGAAGAAAAAAAGAAAGAAGCGAAGAAGCCGGAGAAGACCGCAGCGGAAAAAGCAGAGGAGGCCAGAAAGCTGGCTGCCGAGAAAGCGGAACGTGAACGGAAGGCTGCGGAGGAAGCTGCCCGCAAACGTGTTGCGGGAGCCTTTGGCAAGGGTGCGCAGATGGGAAGTAAGGGCACTACGGAAGGGGAAGGTGTGCAAGGAAGCCCTACCGGAAATTCTTCGTCCGGAGCGACTGCCGGAACCGGGGGATATGGAACTTTTAATCTTGGCGGACGTTCTATAGGGGAAGGCGGATTGCCACGCCCTGTATATAATGTGCAGGATGAGGGGAAAGTGGTGGTTACCATTACTGTGAATCCGGCAGGACAGGTCATTGCAACCAGCATCAACCGACAGACCAATACGGTGAATCCCGCTTTGCGGAAGGCTGCGGAAGATGCGGCAAAGAAAGCGCGGTTCAATACGGTAAGTGGCTTGAACAACCAGACAGGAACGATTACGTATTATTTTAATTTAAAATAAGAGGAGATATTTTTATGGGTACAGTTTATGTGTTTTTTGCAGACGGATTTGAAGAGATAGAGGCTTTCACTTCTGTTGATGTGATGAGACGTGCAGGATTGAAGGTCGAGATGATTACGGTGACTCCTGACGAGATTGTGACGGGTGCTCATGGCGTACCGGTGCTGTGCGATAAGAATATTGTGAACTGTGATTTCTTCGACGCCGATCTGATAGTGCTTCCGGGCGGTATGCCAGGTGCGGCTACTTTGGGAGAGTGTGATGATTTGCGGAAATTGATTGTACGTTTCGCGGAAGAAAACAAACCTATTGCCGCCATTTGCGCCGCTCCTATGGTGCTTGGCAAGTTGGGACTGCTGAAAGGCAGGAAAGCTACTTGCTATCCGGGCTTTGATAACTTTTTGGAAGGTGCTGAATACACCGCGGCAATGGTGGAAAAAGACGGTAATATCATCACAGGCAAAGGCCCGGGCGCTGCAATGGAGTTTGCTTTGGCTGTGGTGGAACTGCTGCAAGGCAAGGATAAGGTCGCTGAGTTGAGAAAAGCGATGATTGTTTAATTATGAATGAAGAACCGTTCGTAATTCAAAATTAAAAAAACAAAATGGTTCAGTATGCTCTGATTGTTGCCGGTGGTAAAGGGTTACGCATGGGATGTGAACTTCCCAAGCAGTTTCTTCCGATAGGGGGGAAGCCTGTGCTGATGCGTACCATAGAAGCCTTTTATGCTTACAATGCGGAGATACGGATAATACTGGTGCTTCCGTATAGCCAGCAGGCCTACTGGAATGAGCTATGCAGGAAGCATCATTTTTTAATTCCTCATCATATTGCAAACGGTGGGGAAACACGCTTCCATTCGGTGAAGAACGGACTGGCATTTGTTACAACGCCGGGGTTGGTCGGGGTGCACGACGGCGTACGCCCTTTTGTGGCCCGGGAAGTTATAGCCCGTTGCTATTCGCTGGCTGCCGAAAAACAGGCGGTGGTTCCTGTGACAGATGTGGTGGAGACGGTGCGCCATTTGGTCGGGGAGGGAAGCGAGACGGTTAGCCGCGACGAATATAAACTGGTGCAGACTCCGCAGGTGTTTGATGCGGATTTGCTGAAACAGGCTTACGAACAGCCTTATACCTCGCACTTCACAGACGATGCTTCGGTTGTTGAAGCATTGGGCAAGTCTGTTTATCTGACAGAAGGTAACCGGGAAAATATTAAAATAACAACTCCTTTTGATTTAAAAATAGCTACCGCCCTTTTGGAATCATGTTCGATCTGACTACGCGTGACATAAAATATTTGTCGGGCGTCGGGCCGCAACGTGCTTCGGTGCTTAATAAGGAACTGGGCATCTTTTCCTTTCACGACCTGTTGTATTACTTCCCTTACAAATATGTGGACCGTAGCCGTATCTATTACATTCAGGAGATTGACGGGACGATGCCGTATATTCAGTTGAAAGGCGAGATACTGGGTTTTGAAACGGCGGGCGAAGGACGACAGAGAAGGTTGATAGCCCATTTCTCGGACGGAACGGGTGTGGTTGACCTGATTTGGTTTCAAGGCATCAAATATCTGATTGGGAAGTACAAGGTCCATCAGGAATATATCGTATTCGGCAAGCCTTCTGTCTTTAATGGCAGGATAAATATAGCTCATCCGGATATCGACCCGGCTTCCGAATTGAAACTGTCGGCTATGGGGCTGCAACCCTATTACAATACGACGGAGAAGATGAAGCGGAGTTCGCTCAATTCGCATGCCATAGAGAAGATGATGAAAAACATCGTTCGGCAGTTGGATGAACCTTTGCCCGAAACGCTTTCTCCCGCTTTGCTGGCAGAACACCACCTGATGCCTCTGACGGAGGCTTTGATGAATATCCATTTTCCGGTCAGTCCGGATGTACTGCGGAAAGCGGAGTACCGCCTGAAATTTGAAGAATTGTTTTATGTCCAGTTGAACATTCTGCGCTATGCCAAAGACAGACAACGCAAATATCGAGGGTATGTCTTTGAGAAAGTGGGTGATACGTTCAACGGTTTTTATTCCCGTAACCTTCCTTTTGAGTTGACGAATGCCCAAAAACGCGTCCTGAAGGAGATACGCCGGGATTTAGGTTCGGGCAGGCAGATGAACCGTCTGTTGCAGGGGGATGTAGGGAGTGGAAAAACATTGGTTGCCCTGATGAGCATGCTGATGGCACTTGATAACGGTTATCAGGCGTGCATGATGGCGCCTACCGAGATATTGGCGAATCAGCACTACGACACAATTCGTGAACTGCTGTATGGAATGGATGTGCGGGTTGAACTGCTGACCGGTTCGATAAAGGGAAAACGACGGGAAGCCATTCTTTCCGGTTTGCTGACGGGGGATGTACAGATACTTATCGGTACGCATGCGGTGATTGAAGATACGGTGAATTTTGCATCGTTGGGCTTGGTCGTGATCGACGAGCAGCATCGCTTTGGAGTGGCACAGCGCGCCCGCTTATGGGCAAAAAGCACGCAGCCGCCTCACATACTGGTGATGACGGCAACTCCCATACCGCGGACGCTGGCAATGACGCTCTATGGTGATTTGGATGTATCGGTAATTGATGAACTTCCGCCGGGAAGAAAGCCGATTGCTACTATTCATCAGTTTGACAGTCATCGTGTCAGCCTGTATCGTTCTGTGCGCAAACAGATTGAAGAAGGACGGCAGGTTTATATTGTCTATCCTTTGATCAAGGAGAGTGAGAAGATTGATCTTAAGAATTTGGAGGAAGGCTTCCTGCATATCTGTGAAGAGTTTCCCGATTGCAAGGTTTGTAAGGTGCATGGAAAAATGAAACCGGCGGAAAAGGATGCGCAGATGCAGTTGTTCGTCTCTGGTGAAGCACAGATAATGGTTGCTACTACGGTAATTGAAGTGGGCGTGAATGTGCCCAACGCTTCGGTGATGATAATAGAGAACGCCGAGCGTTTCGGTCTCTCCCAGCTCCACCAGCTCCGCGGTCGTGTGGGGCGTGGTGCGGAACAATCCTATTGTATTTTGGTCACCGGATATAAATTGGCGGAGGACACCCGCAAGCGTCTGGAAATAATGGTGCGTACGAATGACGGTTTTGAAATAGCCGAGGCGGATTTAAAGCTGCGTGGCCCTGGCGATTTGGAAGGGACGCAACAGAGCGGCATCGCTTTCGATTTGAAGATAGCGGATATAGCCCGCGACGGACAACTTTTGCAGTATGTACGTGGAGTTGCCGAAGCCATTGTGGATAAAGACCCGAATGGTGAGCTTCCCGAAAATGAAATATTGTGGCGGCAGTTGAAGGCTTTGAGGAAAACAAACATCAATTGGGCGGCCATTAGTTGAAAAACGGTTAAACATACGCTTTATTTGCGGTTTTATGTTGTTAAACATGTTTGCGGTGTAATATTCTTATTATTAATGGTTTGAAGAATGCTATTCTCCTTTTTTGATCCACCTGCTTCAAAAAAATAGTTAATGAGAAAGACGCCTTTTCGGAGAGAAATGTTACCTTTGGAAGAATTTTTGAAAATAATCTGGATATTCGCATAAGAATTAGGTGTGGTTGATGCGCCGGATATGCTCTACGGATATCAAAATGAATGACGAAACGGAATGAATTTTAATTGGATTAGAACGGCTTTATTAGCGGCAGCGGCAATGGTCAGCCTGAACTCTTTCTCTCAGGATCTGATTGCCCGTCAAGCTCCTGTTGATAGAAAACTCAAAAGTGTGGATTCATTGGCTTTGCAGAAACAGATTCGTGCGGAACAGGCTTTGTATCCGGGACTGGATTTGTATCCAAGCTGGAACAATGAATTGGTGCAGGCTTATGGCAACGCTATTGTGCCGGAAAGTTATACATTTGATTTGAAAAGTTTCTGTATGCCTACTGAACATACCCGTATCACTGATGTATTCGGTTACCGTCCTCGCAGAAGAAGAGCGCACTATGGCCTGGATATCAAGGTGTATGTAGGCGATACCATTCGCGCAGCTTTTGACGGCAAGGTGCGTATCGTCAAGAATCAGGGGCGCCGCGGATATGGAAAATATGTCGTTATTCGCCATGATAACGGTTTGGAAACAGTGTACGGACACTTGTCGAAACAGTTGGTTGATATAAACCAGTTGGTAAAGGCAGGAGAGCCGATTGCACTTGGAGGTAACACCGGACGTTCTACCGGTTCGCACCTGCATTTTGAAACCCGTTTCTTGGGAATTCCTATCAATCCTGCATTAATGTTCGATTTTGAAAAGCAAGATATTGTTGCCGACTCTTATACTTTCCGTAAGACAAAAGGTACTTCCGGTACGGCTCGCAGCATGGCATCGGGTGAAGGCTTGTTCTATAAAGTGAAGAGAGGTGATACTTTGTCTAAGATTGCAGCCCGTCAGGGGACGAGCATTGACAAGCTTTGCAAGCTGAACCGCATCACCCGGAAGACTATTCTTCGTCCGGGACAGGTGTTGCGTTGTTCATAAAAAACGAAAATACTCTCTAAACGTAAACAATCTCTATAAGGAGGGCACTTTAATATAATTTAGAGTGCCCTCTTTTCTTTTTTCTTTAATTATTCCTAACTTTGCGGTCTATTTGTAAGGATATGAAAGATACCAAGCAACAATTTGAGCATGTCATTGCTATTTGTCGTGATTTGTTCTTTAAGAAACTTCATGATTACGGTCCGGCATGGCGTATTCTTCGTCCGGCTTCCGTAACCGATCAGATATTTATTAAAGCCAATCGTATTCGGAGTATTGAAACTAAAGGGGTGACTTTGGTGGACGAAGGTATTCGTTCGGAGTTCATAGCCATTGTCAATTACGGTATTATCGGTTTGATACAGTTGGAATTGGGCTATGCCGAGGCGGCGGATATCACGAATGAAGAGGCAATGGCCTTGTATGATAAGTATGCAAAAGAGTCGCTGGAACTGATGCTTGCCAAAAACCATGATTATGATGAGGCTTGGCGTAGCATGCGTATCAGTTCGTATACGGACTTGATACTGATGAAGATTTATCGTACGAAGCAAATTGAGAGTCTGTCCGGTCAGACGTTGGTTTCGGAAGGTGTTGATGCCAATTATATGGACATGATTAATTATTCGGTCTTTGGTTTGATTAAGTTGGAGTTTGGAGACTGAGAGAAAACATATCATAAAGCTTGTCTGGGTCAATGCCTGCCGTTTTTTATTGGCTGCGCTGTTTATTTTCTCCGGATTTGTGAAGGCTGTCGATCCGCTCGGCTCTTTTTATAAGATTCAGGATTATCTGACGGCATTCGGTATGATTTCATGGTTTCCTACATACCTGCCGTTGCTTTTCGCCATAATTTTATCATCGGCAGAGTTTTGTGTAGGCGTTTTCCTCTTTTTTGGCGTACGCCGGAAGGTTGCATCTACATTGGCACTCTTTCTTATGGGAGTAATGACTCCGTTGACTCTTTACCTTGCTTTGGCAAATCCCGTATCCGACTGCGGATGCTTTGGCGATGCCTGGGTATTGACGAACTGGCAGACATTCGGGAAAAACATCATATTGCTGATTGCGGCTGTAATCGTATTCAAAGAGCGGAAACTCATTATCCGTTTTATCACTTTGAAAATGGAGTGGATGGTGTCTTTATATACCATATTGTTTGTCTTTGCACTCTCTTTTTATTGCTTGGAGTATTTGCCGGTGCTGGATTTCAGGCCCTATAAGATTGGCGTGAATATAAAAGCGGGTATGGAGATACCCGAAGGTGCGAAGCCGAGTGTTTTTGAAAGTCGTTTTGTCTTGGAAAAAGACGGCAGGCAGCAGGAATTCACATTGGATAATTATCCGGACAGCACGTGGACTTTTGTTGAAACGCGTACCGTATTGAAGGAAAAAGGCTATGAACCGCCCATTCACGACTTTTCCATGATAAGTTTGAGTACGGGAGAAGATATAACCGATAGTGTGTTGACGGATAAAGGATATACTTTCCTGTTGGTAGCTCATCGGACAGAGGAAGCGGATGACAGCAATATTGATTTGATCAATGAAATCTATGATTACAGCATAGAACATGGTTATGGCTTTTATGCACTGACCTCTTCGCCGGATGAGGAAATTGAAGCATGGCGTGACAGAACCGGTGCGGAATACCCATTCTGCCAGATGGATGATATTACGCTGAAGACGATTATACGTTCCAACCCCGGTTTGCTGCTGATAAAAGACGGCACAATTCTGAATAAATGGAGCGATAGCCAATTTCCCGATGAATATGTACTGAACGATAGTCTGGACAAGCTGGAATTGGGACAGCAAAAACAGGAAAACAATTTGCATACTATCGGTTACGTGTTATTATGGTTTATCGTACCTTTGATGCTGGTTCTCGGTGTAGATATTCTGGTAATCAAACGCAGGGAGAAAAAGAATAAGAGTGATTAATGATTTGTTGATAATGTGAGTTGCGCTATTATGCTGAGAGGCTGTGCAAATCACCAGTCATTAACCGCCAATAACTAAAAACATACATTAACCCTTTTAATAATTAAAACAAAATGAGAAAGAACATTGTTGCAGGAAACTGGAAAATGAACAAGACCCTTCAAGAGGGTATTGCTCTTGCAAAAGAACTGAATGAAGCGTTGGCTAACGAAAAGCCTAATTGTGATGTAGTTATCTGTACCCCGTTTATTCACCTTGCATCTGTTACTCCGCTGGTGGATGCCGCTAAGATCGGTGTAGGTGCAGAAAACTGTGCAGATAAGGAATCAGGTGCATATACCGGTGAGGTATCGGCAGCTATGGTTGCTTCAACCGGTGCCAAGTATGTAATCCTCGGCCACTCTGAACGTCGCGCTTATTACGGTGAAACAGTGGAAATCCTGGAAGAAAAGGTGAAACTGGCTTTGGCCAACGGACTGACTCCGATTTTCTGTATCGGTGAGGTTTTGGAAGAACGCGAAGCTAACAAGCAGAATGAAGTGGTTGCCGCCCAGTTGGCATCTGTATTCTCTTTGTCTGCTGAAGATTTTTCTAAGATTATCTTGGCATACGAACCGGTTTGGGCCATTGGCACCGGTAAGACTGCTACTCCGGCACAGGCACAGGAAATCCATGCATTCATCCGTTCTGCCGTTGAAGCAAAGTATGGTAAGGAAATCGCTGACAACTGCTCTATCCTTTATGGTGGTAGCTGCAAGCCTTCCAATGCAAAGGAATTGTTTGCAAATCCTGATGTGGACGGTGGCCTGATTGGTGGTGCTGCTCTGAAAGTTGCCGACTTCAAGGGTATCATTGACGCGTTCAATTAATAAATAACAGAGAGTTGGAGGTTGTTGCATCCGATATGATGCAGCCAACTTCCAACTCTTGATGCTTAAACCTTGGTGTGGACCATTCGGTTCTCAGCTTCAAGGATTTAAAATCTGTTTTTTAAAACTGTATAAAGACACCCTTTTATGAAGAAACTTGGTTTGCTTTTAATTGCATGTTTTTCTTTTACCCTTGTATCCGTAGCGCAGAATAACATCGTAAAGAGTTTGGAGCGTAATGTACCGGGACAAGGCAAGGTATCCATTCATCAGGATGCCCGCATTGAAGCGCTGATAGGTTCAGAGTATATTCCTACCGGTTCGGAAGACCAGAAGGTGATTAAGAGTTCGGGTTATCGCGTACAGGTGTATGCCGGTAATAATACCCGTCAGGCCAAGAACGAAGCCTATTCGGTAGCTTCCGATATAAAAGAGCGTTTTCCTGATCTTCCCGTTTATACATCTTTCAATCCGCCCCGCTGGTTGTGTCGTGCGGGTGACTTCCGAAGCATTGAGGAAGCGGATGCCATGATGCGCCAGCTGCGTGCAACCGGTGTCTTTAAGGAAGTGTCAATTGTGAAAGACCAGATCAACATTCCTCTATAATTCATAACTCATAAATCATAAATCTTCGCATGTTAGGAAAAGAAGAAATCGTATCTCCTTCATTGGACGAACTGAAAGAACATTATCACCGTATATTGACTTTGTTGGGTGAAGACCCCGAACGCGAGGGCTTGCTGAAAACCCCGGAACGAGTGGCAAAAGCTATGCTGACGCTGACTAAGGGCTATTCCATGGATCCGCACGAAGTGCTCCGTTCCGCAAAATTCAAGGAAGATTATAATCAGATGGTGATTGTGAAAGACATTGATTTCTTTTCTCTCTGCGAACACCACATGCTGCCATTCTATGGAAAAGCGCACGTGGCCTATATTCCCAATGGCTATATTACCGGCTTAAGCAAGATTGCCCGCGTGGTGGATATTTTCTCTCACCGCCTGCAAGTGCAGGAACGCATGACGCTGCAGATAAAAGAATGTATTCAGGAAACACTGAATCCTTTGGGCGTGATGGTGGTGGTAGAGGCCAAACACATGTGCATGCAAATGCGCGGTGTGGAAAAACAGAATTCAATAACTACTACGTCCGACTTTACGGGAGCTTTCAATCAGGCTAAAACGCGCGAGGAGTTCATGAACCTTATCCGTCATAATTCATAATTGTCAGGGGAGCACCACCCGGTCTCCCAATCGTTTTGCCATAATTCTTTGCACTTCACGCATTTCGCTGTAACGCTTCATGATAGCATTGCATTTCTCTTCGTTGTTGGCTACGGCGGGGTCTTGCAAGGCGGACATCATGTGCTTCAACTCTTCGCTGACGATGGCATATTTGAAATTAATCATTAATGCCGGGACCAGTTCATAAAGACGTTCCTCGTCCGTTACTATCTTCTGGCTTTTTGAATGGTACTTGCTCAGTTGATAGCGGTTGCTGATGAGTTCCACACTTAGTTTGCTGATAGCTGCCTCAGGATGTGCCAGAAAATAGCGTTCGGCAGTGAAGCCCTCGTCATGTATATGGACGGCGGCTTCCGTCAGTATCTGGCGGTGCAGCGGGTTATGGAATGACAGTTCGTCCTCTTTCAGGTCGTTGATGACGTATTCAATCACACTGATAGGGACTTCCTGTCCCTCGTCATTGGTGGCGTTACACATAATCTTTTCACCATAGCGCACAATCATCTGGAGAATCAACCGTTCGTATTTATAGAACTCTTGCCCTTCTTTTCCCTCTTGCGGGATGAAGGAAATATAATTGTCTTCCGGTGGAAAAGGTGCATTCGTGTCATATCCGGCGGCTTCTCCGGTGGGTAATGCAGTTCCGTTTGTTGTTGTCGGGGTAGCGGGATTCGAACCTTCAACTTTTGGCGTATTGGGTGCACCCTCTGCCGACCTCACCGCATTTCTGCGCTCACGTTCTGTTTGTTCGGCGCGTTTTTCGGCTTGCATCTCACGCCGCTTGGCAACTTCCGAAACCAGCAGTTTGTCTTCTACGCGCAGCAGTTGGGCGCATTCTTTGATGTAAACGTCGCGTACAATCGCTTCGGGGATGACCGAGATGCTTTGTACAAGGTTGCCGATCAGTTCGGCGCGCTTGATGGGGTCTTTGCCGGCATCTTCCAGCAACAGGTTGGTTTTGAAACGGATAAAGTCGGTTTCATGTTCTTGTATGAACTGCTGGAACTCGGTAGAGTTGTGCTTGCGGGCAAAAGAGTCGGGGTCGTCACCGTCGGGCAGGAGACAGACTTTGATGTTCATGCCTTCTTCCAACAGCATGTCAATTCCCCGGATAGAAGCCTTGATACCGGCTGCATCACCATCGTAGAGCACAGTCATATTATTGGTGAAGCGATGAATCAGACGGATTTGTCCCGGTGTCAGTGCGGTGCCCGAAGAAGCCACTACATTTTCTATGCCGGACTGGTGCATGGATATAACGTCCGTATAACCTTCCACTAAGAAGCAACGGTCTTGCTTTACAATGGCTTGTTTGGCAAAGTAGATGCCATACAGCTCATTGCTCTTATGGTAGATTTCCGATTCGGGTGAGTTGACGTACTTTACTTTCACCCCTTTGGTGGCGCTGGCAAGCACACGACCTCCGAATGCCACTACCTTGCCCGACAGCGTGTGCACAGGGAAGATGACACGTCCCCAAAAGCGGTCGCGCAGGCGATGATCGTCCGTCTCGTAGCAAAGTCCGGTCTTGATGAGGAATTCTTTCTTATATCCTTTTTTCAGCGCCTCTTGCGCCATGGCATCGTGGCTTTCGGTGCAATAGCCCAGTTGGAATTTCTCGATGATGTCGTCGCGAAAACCGCGGTTGCGGAAGTAGGCCATACCGATGCTACGGCCGTCTACGTGGTTGCGCAGGATATCCTGGAAATAATCGCGGGCAAACTGATTGACAATGAAGAGGCTTTCGCGTTCGCCCTGAACCAGTTTTTCTTCGTTGGACAGTTCCCGTTCCTTGATTTCGATACCGTATTTTTTGGCAAGGTATTTCAAGGCTTCGGGATAGGACATCTGCTCGTGCTCCATGATGAAGTGTACGACATTGCCGCCTTTTCCGCAGGCGAAGCACTTGCACAATCCTTTGGCAGGCGATACGTAGAACGACGGTGTTTTGTCGTCATGGAACGGGCATAGACCTACATAGTTCACCCCGCGCTTTCGCAGGGTGACAAAGTCCGATACCACATCAACGATTTGTGCGGCATCAAGTATGCGGTCTATGGTGGCTTGGTCTATCATAATTCGAACACAAAGTTACCTATAAAAAATGAAGAACTAAAAAAAAATAGTTCTTCATTAAAGGGCTGTTTAAAATTAGCCCTGTATTGTCCTGAAGGAAAACCCCGGCAAGAGTGCTTATTTAATCTTTTCCCTGATTTTCGTCAGGTATTTCTTCATCCCTTCGGCATCCTTATTGGTGATAATCTCCAACAGCCGTTTCAGTTCCAGGCGGATGTTCTCCACCTGTCCGGGGGTGCGGGGATTGAACAGGATTTCCTGAAGCAGGTAGTCGTCCTCGCTCAGCAGACCTTTGGCGATGGCCATGTGCTTTTTGAAGGTTGTTCCCGGAGCTTCCTGATGTTTCATGACTGCTGCAAACACAAAGGTCGAAACGAAAGGAATGGACAGGGAGTATGCCACCGTCTCATCGTGTTCGTCGAAGGTGTACTCAAAGATATTGAGTTTCATGGTCTGGTATAGATCCTTAAAGAAGATTTTTCCCAGATGGTCTCCTTCGCTGATGATAATGGCATTTTCCGTATTCAGATTGCTCAGGCTGGCAAATGTGGGTCCGAACATGGGATGTGTCGAGACATAACGGAAACCGCTTTCTTCATAGAACTTCTTCAAGCCTGTCTTTACCGAAGCGATGTCGCTGATGATGCAGTCTTTGGGTAGCACAGGCAACACCTGGCGGAAGGCCTCAAGGGTGTATTTCACCGTAACGGCATTGATTACCAGCTCCGGTTCAAATTCCTTGATTTCCTCCAGCGTGGTGAAACGGTAGGTGTTGTAGACAAAACGCAACTGGTGCGGGTTGACGTCAAACACTGCCGTCTCGTGTTGAAAACTTAAAGTATCCGTAAAGAAAGAGCCCATTTTGCCGGCTCCGAGTATTAATATTCGCATAATTCAAAAATTAATCATCATTTGTTGATTATCTCCATTTGTTGTCTCACACTCTCTTCGTGTATTGCCTCGAAAACTTTCTTGATGAACTCCGGATCCATGCCGCAGAGTGCGCCTTGCGAACCGCGTTTTTCGAGGATTTCGTTGTAGCGTCCTGTTTGCAGAATCGTCATATCGTGTTCTTTCTTGTATGTGCCGATTTCGCGTGCCACACGCATCCTCTTGGCTAATTCCTGAATGAGGTTGTTGTCGCATTCGTCAATCTGCTTGCGCAATTCGCTGAGGTTTTCGGTGCTTTGCGTGTCCTTGCGTATCACGAGCAGGTTGAGGATGTAATCCAGCACATCCGGTGTGACTTGCTGGGCGGCATCGCTCCATGCGCAGTCCGGATTGCAGTGGCTCTCCACAATCAGCCCGTTGAATCCTAAGTCCATTGCCTGCTGGCAGAGGGGTGCAACCAGTTCGCGCTTTCCGCCGATGTGGCTTGGGTCGCAGATGATGGGCAGGTTGGGGATGCGGCGGCGCAATTCAATGGGGATGTGCCATTGGGGCAGGTTGCGGTAGAGCTTTTTGTCGTAGCTGCTGAAGCCGCGGTGAATGGCTCCCAGACGCTTCAGTCCGGCGTTGTTGATACGTTCCAAAGCGCCGATCCACAGTTCCAGGTCGGGATTTACAGGGTTCTTCACCAATACCGGAATGTCCACGCCTTTCAGGGCATCGGCTATTTCCTGTACGGCAAAGGGATTGGCGGTGGTGCGGGCACCCACCCAGAGTATGTCTATTCCGGCTTTCAGACATTCATATACGTGTTTGGCAGTGGCCACTTCGGTGGATACGTACATGCCTGTTTCCTTTTTCACTTCTTTGAGCCAGGACAAGCCTTCTACGCCGATGCCTTCGAAGCCGCCCGGTTTGGTGCGGGGTTTCCAGATTCCTGCGCGGAATATCTTCATTCCTTTAGCAGACAATTGCTTGGCTGTGTCCATTACTTGTTCTTCTGTCTCGGCACTGCATGGGCCGGCAATGACTAAGGGACGTTTCTCCTCGATGCCCGGCAATAAAATAGATTCTAATTGAAGTTCCATATTCTTGATTTGTTTAATTATATTCTTTCTGTATAAATGTTTCTCGGTCTTTCTTCTCCCAGTGAAGAGTCCTTCCTGAGCCCGGTTGCGGAATTTACTAAAACGGGACGGACGTTTTAGTAAATCTTTGCCGGAGTTTTAGTAAATCTCCGGGTCTGTTTTAGTAAAACGGATACCGCCTTTATCCGGACAGAGACCTTCTGTAAAGATATTACTTCATCTCCTTGATGCGCTTCAACGCTTCTGCCAGCTTGCCGTCCTTGCAGCAAAGCGAGATGCGGATGTATCTCCTGCCATTGCTGCCGAAGATGAATCCCGGAGTGATGAACACGCGGGCTTCATGCAATACGCGTTCGGTCAGTTCCTCTACATCGGCGTAGCTGTCGGGAATCTTTCCCCAAAGGAACATGCCCACTTGGTTTTCGTCGTAGGTGCATCCCAGCTCGTGCATAATCTCGCCTGCCAGCCGGCGGCGTCCGCGATAGTTCCTGTTGTTGCCTTCGTACCATTCTTCACCGGCTTCGAGGGCAGTGGCGGCGGCCAGTTGCATGGCGCGGAACATGCCGCTGTCTATGTTGCTCTTCACTTTCAGTATCCATTGGACGAAGTCGGCATTGGAGGCGAGCATGCCGATGCGCCAGCCCGGCATATTGTGGCTTTTGCTCATGGAGTTGAACTCGATGCAGCATTCCTTTGCGCCCGGCACACTGAGGATGCTGAGGGGGTGTTCGTTCAGGATGAAGCTGTACGGGTTGTCGTTGACGATGACAATGTCCTTGCGGCGTGCAAAGTCCACCAGTTTCCGGTAAAGTTCCGGCGTTGCGTTTGCTCCTGTGGGCATGTTGGGATAGTTGGTCCACATCAGTTTGACGCGGCTCATATCCATCTTCTCCAGTTCGTCGAAGTCGGGCATCCAGCCGTTTTCTTCTTTCAGGTTGTAGTTGATGACTTCGGCCCCCAATATTTTGCTCAATGACGTATAGGTGGGATAGCCGGGGTTGGGAACCAGCACCTGCTCGCCGGGGTTGACGAAAGCCAGTGTGACGTGCAGGATACCTTCTTTGGAACCGATGAGCGGCTGTATCTCCGTATTGGAGTCCAGCTCCACGCCGTACCATTTTCTGTACCAGCCGGCAAAGCTGCGGCGCAGTTCGGGAATGCCTACATAGGGCTGGTAGCCATGCCCGTCGGGGTTGCGTGCCGCATCGCAAAGTGTCTGTATCGTATTCTCCGAAGGCGGCATGTCGGGGCTGCCGATGCCCAGGCTGATGACATCCTTGCCTTCGGCGTTCATCCGGGCCACTTCTTTCAGTTTCTTGGAGAAGTAGTATTCGCTTACGCTTGCCAGCCGGTCGGCGGGCTTTATTTTAGATATTTGATTTTCCATCTTCATATTCTCCTAATATTTTAAGTTCTTTGGTCAGTGGGGTGATAGCCACGATGGACTGTTTATACTTCAGTACATTGTCGAAAACTACGTCTACGTAGAATTGGTATTCCCATTCGCGTCCGATGATGGGAAGTGATTGTATCTTTGTCAGGTTGATGCGGTAGAAAGACAGAATGGACAATACCTGCGAGAGGCTTCCTTCCGTATGCGGAAGTGTGAATACCATGCTTGCCTTGTTGACCTCTTTGTTGCGGTGGCGGTTCAACTCGTCCACTTGCCAGGGATCGGCCACAACCAGAAAGCGGGTGAAGTTGTGCTTGTTTGTTTCGATGCCTTCCTGCAACACTTTCATGCCATAGCGTTCGGCAGCGGCTTTGGAGCAGATGGCGGCATGTCCTCTCAGGTTCTCTTTTTTGATGATCTCCGCACTGAGGGCGGTGTCTTCGCCTTCCACCACTTTGATGTGGGGATGCTGTCCGAGGAACTCGCGGCATTGCATCAGGGCGATGGGGTGGGAGTTCACTTCCGTAATGTCGTCCCAGTCTTCTTCGGGCAGGCAAACGAAGCTGTGGGAGATGCGCAACTTGTATTCGCCCACAATCTGTGCACCGCTTTGGCGGAGCAGTTCGTTGTTGTGCAGCAAGCTGCCTGCAATCGTATTTTCGATTGCCAGCATACCTATGGTCTGGCTGTCTTTCTTGACAGCGGCAAACACATCTTCGAAGTTGGCGCAGCAGATCAGCTGTATTTCCTCTCCTTCGAAGTACTTGTGTGCGGCAATGTCGTGATACGAACCTAATGTTCCTTGAATGGCTACCTTTTTCATTCCTGACTATCTTTTTTCTTGGTTTATGCTATAAAAAAATCCCGCTTCCATACAATGGAGCGGGATTCTATATATTACTTAGTTCTCTATTCAGTCCTTAAGCATCACTGTCACTTGATACATACAAACTCCCGCTCTACTTTCTGGCTAAAGTAAAAGTAAAAAAAGAAGTAATATGCATAAGTAAATGATTTCATTCTTGCTTTTCGTTTTGAATTACGCGACAAAAGTAACACTTTTCTTTTATATGCAAATAAAAAACGATGTTTTTTTTGATATTTGCGTCAATTTATAGAAAACTTCCCTATAACCCTAATATATTTGTCGTATTATTGCCGGGTTGGTTGGCATATTGTCCGTTGAATTCTTGTATGTCTTTGGGATTCAGCTCCAGCCCGCGTTTCATGTCTGCCACAGAACCTTCTTTGTCACCGTTCAGCAGCTTGGCCCGGCCGCGCTCATGGTAGGCTTGGGCAAAGTTGGGGTTCAGTTCGATGGCTTCGTCAAACAGTTCGATGGCTTCGGTCAGCTTTTTCTGGCTGATGTACAGTTGCCCCAGATAGAGGAACGCCTGTTCGTTGAAGGGGTTCAGCTCTGTGATATGGAGATAGTCGGCTTCCGCTTCGCCCTCGGTGCCGGTTGCTTCTTTTATTTTTCCGCGGAGCAGTATGGCGCTTTCGTCGTCCGGGTCTTGGGCGAGTATGGCGTCGATGTCTTCCATCGCTTCTTTGTATTGGTGCATCTTCGTCAGGGCTTCGGCACGCAGAAGACGGGCTTCGGTAAAGTCGTCTTTCAGCACGATGGCTTTTGTGAGATGGGCGATGCACATGATGCCGTTGTTTTGCCCGTTGCCGGCTTTGCCCAGCAGATAGTGCGCCATGGCGTTGCCTTCTTCAATGGCAATGGCTTTTTGGGCGGCTTCTGCCATGGCAGTGTAGTCTTCTTGCATGTAGCAGACATTGGCAAGGGTCAGTAGGGTGGAGGTGTGTTCCGGTTCTATCCGGATCATGCGCTCCAGCAGTTGGTGCGCTTCGTCCAGCTCGTTGGACTGGATATACACCTGTGCGAGATACCCCATTGTCTCAAAGTCCTCTTGCAGCGCCAGGGCTTCGGTGAAGCACTTTATGGCATAGTCGGCGCGTCCCATGCGTTGGGCGCGCATACCGTCGTACTTGAATATCTCGAAGTTTTTCTGATTATTTTTTTGTTTTTCCTCTTCCGGGTTTGCCGGTTTGCCGGAGAAAAAAGATTTAAAGAATCCCATGGTTGTGATGTTGTTTTAGTTATGTTGTTTAATCGTTTGACAGAATTGATGTGTCGTCAATGCACCGTACAAAAATAATGATTTATTTTTTGATTTGCAGTATTCCGTCGACGACAATAATTTTCCCTTCATCCAAGAGCCGGTGTAATGCTTCGGTCAAAAGCTCTTTTTCTATCGGAAGCTGTTCGAGCAGTCCGGCGGGAGTTTGCGGGGCGCCGGACAGTATCTCATGGATCTTTTCATAAAGTTCTTCTCTGTCCGGTTGGCAGGTTGCCGTTTGTTTACGTAAACCGATGCAGGTGTCGCATAGCCCGCAGTTGTGTTCGTTTTTCTCTCCGAAGTAGTCCAGCAGCATGCGGCTGCGGCATAGGGTGTCGTTGGTCACATACTCCAGCATGGCGTTGATGCGTGTTTCATAACGGGCTTTCCGTTCTTCATAGATTTCCGGGGAGATGTGGATGAGTTGTGCTTCTATCCGTTCGCGCGTGTATATTATATAAGGTGTCTTTTTGCGGGGAATGTAGCTCACGATGCGCAGTTTGGCGAGGTGAACCAGCTGTTCGTAGATTTGCCGGCGGGTGAGCCCTGTGCGTATGGCAAGTGAATCTTCGTTGATGTAGGTGTAGTCTGTGAATACGCCTGTGTAGGAACGGAGGACGGTTTGGATGAGCTTGTCCATGTCATCACCCATTTCGCGCAGCCTGTAAAGTTCGTCCCGTTGTATGGTGAAGAGGAGGCGCGAGGTGTTGTCCTGTTCGCCGGTATATTCCAGGTATCCTGCTTGCGTCAGGATTTTCAGTGCGCTGTCCACCGGGACGGGAAAATACTTGAATTTGCGGCAGAAGTCTTCGATGTTGAATTCGCGTACGCAGTCCAAGCCGTCTCCCATTGCCATTTGGTAGTAGTATTGAAGGTGCTCGTACACGTCTTTGATATATTCTTTTTCAGGAAATGTATCCGGTATGCGCTTGTGCAGCGTGGTCTTGTCTGCCTTGGCATATAAAATGACGGCATAGGCTTTTTGTCCGTCGCGCCCTGCCCTCCCGGCTTCCTGAAAGTAGGCTTCTATGGAATCGGGCAAGTCCATGTGGATGACGATGCGCACGTCCGGCTTGTCTATTCCCATGCCGAAAGCGTTGGTGGCCACCATGACGCGGCTCCCGCCGGATTGCCAGCGGTGCTGGCGGATGTCTTTGGTGGCATCGTCCAGTCCGGCATGGTAGAAGTCGGCTGTTATGTCTTCGTTGTTCAGCAGTTCGGTGATTTCTTTGGTACGTCGTCGGTTGCGCACGTACACGATGGCACTGCCGGGCATGCTGCGCAGGATGTGTAGCAGTTCGCCGGTCTTGTTGTCGGTCTTGCGGACAATGTAGGCAAGGTTGCTCCGTTCAAAGCTCATGCGGAAAACGTTCTCCCGGCGGAAATGCAGGCGGGCCTGGATGTCTTTCACTACTTCCGGGGTGGCGGTGGCGGTCAGGGCCAGAACGGGGACGTCCGGCAGCAATTCACGTATTTCTGCGATTTTCAGGTAGGCGGGACGAAAGTCATATCCCCATTGTGAGATGCAGTGGCTTTCGTCTACCGTAATCATGCTGACCTTCATCTTCCGGAGTTTGGTGCGGAAGATCTCCGTATCCAACCGTTCGGGGGAGATGTAGAGGAATTTGTAGTTGCCGAAGATGCAGTTCTCCAGGGTGGTGATGATGTCTTGCCGGCTCATGCCGGAATAGATGGAGAGTGCTTTGATTCCCCGCTTTCTCAGATTCTGGACCTGGTCTTTCATTAGGGCTATCAGGGGGGTGATGACGAGGCACAGACCGTCTTTGGCAAGTGCCGGAACCTGAAAGGTTATGGACTTTCCGCCGCCGGTAGGCATCAGTCCCAATGTGTCTTTGTTCTCGCTGATGCTGTTGATGATCTCCTCTTGGATGCCCCGGAAGCTGTCATATCCCCAGTACTGCTTCAAGAGTTGGGCGTTGAGTGTTGAAAGCTGGGAGTTGTCGGATTGAGCGGGCATGATTGTAAAGTTGAAAAATGAAGAGGATGTGCCAGTTCGGATTTCCGGCACATCCTTTCACGCTTAGTTAGGTTTTATATCTTCAATCTGCAACTGCACTTCTCCACGTTTGTGGGTGTTTTCTTCAATGGTATAGCAAATGTCGAACGAACGCTTGGTCTTGATGTAGCGGACGTGGGAGCTTTGCCCGAAGGCAATGCCGTTCATGACGTTGTTCGATTTGTTATCCACCAATTCCAGTTTGATGTGCTCCTGGTCGCGTCCCACCACTTTGCTGGTTCCGTAGTCGTAGACATTATGGGTGCAGAACACAGGTTTGGTATTGTCGGGGCCGAACGGGTTGAACTTCTTCAGGTCGTTACAGAATTTCGGGGTGATGTCCCGGAAATCAATCTCGGCATTGATGTCGATTACGGCGCTGGTCTGCTCCGGCAGGATGTGCCGGGACACGAACTCTTCAAAACGTTGGGTGAAAGCGGGAACATTTTCCACTTTCATGGACAATCCGGCTGCATAGGTGTGACCGCCGAAGTTTTCCAGTAAATCCCGGCAGTATTCAATGGCTTTGTACACATCGAACCCGGAGACAGAGCGTGCCGAACCGGTTGCCATGTCGTCGGTGCGCGTCAGCACTACGGCGGGACGGTAATATACCTCCGTAAGACGGGAAGCGACGATACCGATGACTCCTTTGTGCCAGTCTTCGTTGTACAGGACGATGGAACGGCGGTCGGCAAGCCCTTCCAGTCCGGCAACAATCTGGTTGGCCTCTTCGGTCATGGTTTTGTCGAGATCTTTGCGGGTTTCGTTATACTGGTTGATTTGTCCTGCCTTTTCCAAAGCAAGCAAGAAGTCTTTCTCCGTCAGCAGGTCTACTGCTTCCTTGCCGTTTTGGATGCGTCCCGAAGCGTTGATTCGCGGACCTATCTTGAATACGATGTCGCTGACGGTAATCTCTTTTTCCGCCAGCCCGCATACGTCGATAATGGCTTTCAACCCCACGCTCGGATTGCTGTTGAGTTGCTTCAAGCCATGATAGGCAAGGATGCGGTTCTCTCCCATAATCGGTACAATGTCCGAGGCTATGCTGACTGCAACCAGGTCTAATAAAGGTATCAGATGATGAAACTCGATGCCGTTGCTGATGGCGAATGCCTGCATGAATTTAAAACCTACTCCGCAACCTGAGAGGTGCTCGTAGGGATAGGTGTTGTCTTCGCGCTTGGCGTTCAGTATGGCTACGGCGGGAGGGAGAACTTCATCGGGCACGTGGTGGTCGCAGATGATGAAATCAATGCCTTTTTCTTTGGCGTATGCTATTTCGTCTACGGCTTTGATGCCGCAGTCCAGCACTATAATCAGGCCTACACCGGTTTCGGTGGCATAGTCCACGCCTTTGGTCGAAACTCCATACCCTTCATTGTAGCGGTCGGGTATGTAATAGTCTATATTAGAATAGAACTGTTGAATGAACTTGTAGACCAGCGCTACGGCAGTAGTTCCGTCCACATCGTAATCTCCATAAACCAGAATACGCTCTTTCTTTCCCATTGCCTTGTTCAGGCGTTCTACGGCCACGTCCATATCCTTCATGAGGAACGGGTCGTACAAATCCGGTAGTTGCGGGCGGAAAAACTTCTTGGCAGCAGCAGCTGTCGTTATTCCCCGTTCCACCAGCAATTCCCCAAGTATCGGGCTAATCCCTAATTCTTGGGCCAGTCGTTGGCTTGCTTCTGTCTGTTCGGATGTAATGGGTAAATAATTCCATTTGTGAGTCATTTTATATATTATTTTTTCTTTTTCTATCGCAAAATGCCGGAGAATGAAAGGGGATTTTCGCTATCCGCTTGCTATATGCTATTTCTCCAACAAGCTGTAAAGGTATGAAAAACTCTTGAAATCGGCGTGAATTATATAGAAAATATTCTTAACGATGTGTATTCTCTCCCAAAAACCTTTTATTTTTGTATTGTCTAAGAGCCTGTCTGAACTTTTCTCCAAACTTGCTTTCAAGATAATGCCGGATGAAATCCCAACAGGTTCTGAAGTAAATAAATATGCCTATGCTCACTTTTATCTCTTGTGCCAAAACCATGGCATCGCGTTGCTCTTTGGATGTACCCGAAATGACGGTTCCGCATTTTGAGGCGGAAGCTGTGCGGAATGTGTTGGAAATGTCGCAGATGCCTGTTGCGGAACTGGAAAAAATCTTGAGGGTGAACGCAAAGATTGCAGCGGAAAACAGACTGCGTTTTCATGACTTCTGCTCGGAAGACAATCGTCCCATGCCGGCAATCGGCGCGTATACGGGGGCTGTCTTCAAACGTATTTTGCCGAAAGATTTTACTGCCGATGATTTTCGTTATGCGCAGGAACATCTCCGTATAACTTCTTTTCTTTATGGTTTGCTTCGTCCGTTGGACGGTATCAAGCCTTATCGTCTGGAGGGTGATGTGTGTCTGCCCGAAAAAGGGGGAGTGTCCATGTTCGATTATTGGAAACCGCTGTTGACAGACTGTTTCATTGCGGAAATCAAGCGTCAGGGAGGTGTGCTGGTGAATCTGGCAAGTGGCGAGATGAAAGATTTGTTTGATTGGAAACGGGTGGAAAAGGAAGTGCGGGTTGTCACTCCTGAGTTCCGGATTTGGAAAGATGGTGGGCTGAAGACCGTTGTCATTTATGCAAAGATGTGCCGGGGAGAAATGGTGCGCTATATAATTAAAGAGCGTGTGGATTCTCCCGAAGGTTTGAGGGGCTTTTCATGGGAAGGCTTTGCTTTCGATGAAAAACGCAGTACGGACGATCATTTGCTGTTTACGCCGGGATAAGATTCCGCTGTTATGATTTTTTGCGCAAATCTCGCCCTTCGTATTTGCAGATAGCCTCAATCCATTCTTCCGTCAGCGGTTTGGATTCGTGTTTGCTAAGGTCGTAAGTCACCATGACGGAGGTGCAGGTGCATTTCACTTCCTGCGTCTCTGTATCAATAACGCGTTGCGCAAGATTGAAACTCTTTGTGCCGATCTTAGTCACAGCAGTCTGTACGGCAATGTGGTCGGAACCGTAAATCTGTGCAAGAAAATCAGCTTCTATATGGACTACGACAATTCCGTCTTTCTGCCAATCGACGTGCGGGCATACGGAAGCAAAATATTCTGTCTTGCCTAAATCGTAGAAAGAGAAGTAAACGGTATTGTTGACATGACCGAATTTGTCGACGTCGTTAAAGCGCAGTTGTATGGGTAATGTGTGGTTAAATTTAATCTCTTCTTCCATTGTTTTCTCTTAAACCTTGTTTGTCATATCTGTTGTGCAAAAGGCAAAGTTTGCCGTTTGCGAAAATAGAAATAATCAATGTCTTAAAAAGACGACAAAAGCATATTGCTAATTTTGAGCAAAGATAGAGCTTTTTTGTGAGTAATTATATCTGTGGGAACCAAAAAATATTAGCTGCTTGGGCTTTTGTCATTTGTGCGTGCGGATAAAGGTTTGTCTATACCGCTCTCCTTTCTATGAAATGGGAAAGAAGCGTTTATTTGCCGGTTTTTAAGTATATTTAGTGAATGATGTAACAACGGGAAATAAATGTGTAACATGATCCTTAAACCGATAAGGGGTAATGCCGTACATTTGCGACATAATATTTACATACTTATTAATTATCATGAAAAACAAATCGGTAATATTGCTTTTATTTTTGGCTATATGCGGACTCACGGAGGCAAAAGCAGTAGCTAATGACGAGGGGGCAAACACCTCTAATTTCATTTACCGGGGAACGGGCAATCCGTATCTGCCGTTGTGGGAACATCTGCCTGATGGCGAGCCGCGCGTTTTTGAAGATCCCGATAATCCGGGAAAATACCGCGCTTATATCATCGGTTCGCATGATGTCCGCTTTAAGAGCTATTGCGGGGCTGATATAAGAATGTGGTCGGCACCTGTGGAGGACTTGTCCGCTTGGCGTGACGAAGGACCGATTTTTACGTATCAGATAGGCGGGAAGTGGGATGTAATGTATGCACCCGATCTTGTTGAGGTGAGAAGAAAAGACGGTAAGAAGGAATATTATCTGTATCCTCATAGCCGCGGCAGACACCGGGAAGCGATGGTCGCTAAGGGAGAGCGTCCCGACGGACCTTTCACTCCTATCAACCTGACAGCCGACGGAACGAAGACTTTGCCCGGAAGTATCATGGGTTTTGACCCTTCTGTTTACATTGAATATGTTACGGATCCGGATGATCCTGACTATGAAATCGGTTTTAGGGCATACGGCTACTGGGGATTCCAACGTTCGTTGGCAGCGCAGTTGGACCAAAAGACAATGTATTCCGTACGTCCCGGCACTGATGTCATTCCATATTTTATGCCGGCAGGCCGCAGAAACGGAATGGTGCGCGATTCGATTTCATATCCGCACATTTATCCGGGGGAAGATCTTGGAGCGTTTAACTTCTTTGAGGCTTCTTCCATCCGTAAGATCGGGAATAAGTATGTCACGATTTACAGCGGATATTCCGGACGCGAATATGGACTGGGCATGACCAACTCCACTTTGCGCTATGCCTATGGCGATTCACCGTTGGGCCCCTGGAAAAGCGGGGGAGTATTGGTGGATTCACGCGCACCGGTGCTGAATCAGGACGGCACCCATTTGGAAACAAGCAATGCCGCTCATAATACCCATGGCAGTATAGAGCAGATCAACGGACAGTGGTATGTGTTTTATCACCGCCCACCCCGGGGATTCGGAAATGCACGCCAGGCAATGGTGGCTCCGATCCATGTGGAATGGGATGAAAAGGCTGTGTCGGAAGGAGGAAAAGTCTCTATCAAGGGGTATGACCCGTATGCAAAAGATGGCATTTGGACAGCTAAGGATGCGCAGGGAAACGAATATAAGGGTGCAGAAGTCACTTCGGAAGGATTCCATATTTTCGGCCTTGATCCTTATCAATATTATTCGGCAGGATTTGCATGTTATCTTTCCGATGTAGCTCTTCAGCAAGATGCATGGGATATTTGGAATAACCATGCATCCATCACAAATGTAAAGAATGGTAATATAATAGGATACAAATATTTCGGGTTCGGCGGCTTGGATAAAGATAAGTTGGGCTTGAAAGCGTTTAAGGGGACTCAAAAAGGGAATAAGACCGCATTTAATCTTTTCCTCACACCGAAAACATCAAAAGCGTTCAAGGTTAACGTATGGTTGGATGGCCCATGGAGCAATGCGGTTTGGAAAGGAACAAAAATAGGTGAGATAAGCGTTCCGGGTAATTCGGCACAGGAGATAACCCGGTTTACGGTTGATGTATCTAAGTTCGTCGACCACCTGGATAAGAAACATGCCATTTTCCTTGTTGCCGAAGGCGAAGGGGGAGAAGAACTTTTTGATCTGATCGGTTTAGGGTTTAGCTCAAAAAAGAAAGATATAGCCCGTCCGGTTGTTCCCGAAGTGAACATAGCTGTTAATGGGAAACAGATTGAGTTGCCGGCAACTCCCGTACGTTCTACTGAAAGCAACGGTGTTTTGGGATATGACCTGTACGAAACGGTTTATGAACTTCCGTCAAATGCAGCCGGCTTGCCGAAAGTGTCGGCTACAGCAACGGATAAGAGTGTGAAAACAACGATTACACAGGCCGATTCGAACTCAAAGACAGCTGTTGTGAAATTTGATTATAAGGGTTTGGTGAAAACCTATAAGATTAAATTTAACGCCTCCATGCCGTAAAGCTCGTTGAGTCACAGCATGAATGGTTAGTTTCATGGAAAGCGGCCTGCTCCGTTGGGAGGGGCCGTTTGTTTGTTGGTTTTGTCTCCTTTCTAAATTAAATAGGTGTTTGATAGGTAATAGCAAAATAAAAAATACTACTTTTGCGTATTAATCACTGTATTTATATATCAAGAAATGATAGAAGACATTAAAAAAGCCTGCCAAGTGATGCGGGAGGGCGGGGTGATTTTATATCCCACCGATACCATTTGGGGAATCGGTTGTGACGCTACCAATGAAGATGCGGTGCGTCGTGTATATGAAATAAAGCAACGTCAGGACAGCAAGGCGATGCTTGTGTTGGTGGATTCTTCCGTAAAAGTGGATTTCTACGTTCAGGATGTGCCGGAAGTGGCGTGGGACTTGATAGACTTGGCAGACAAACCGTTGACTATTATTTATTCGGGTGCACGTAATCTGGCGGCAAACTTGCTGGCGGAAGACGGCAGTGTGGGCATCAGGGTGACAAACGAGGATTTCTCGAAACGCCTTTGTCAACAGTTCCGCAAAGCTGTTGTTTCCACCTCAGCTAATATAAGCGGGCAGCCCTCTCCGAGAAATTTCAGTGAGATAAGTGAGGAAGTCAAGTCGGCGGTAGATTATATTGTGGGCTATCGTCAGGAAGAGATGAGTAATCCGAAGCCCTCCAGCATAATAAAGTTGGATAAGGGTGGTGTGATTAAAATAATCCGCGAATAAAGAAGATGGTTGGAGAAGAAAGAGGGTGGTTGCAGCGCTTTATCATTTGGCGTGAGAGGAATATTAAGGAGAAACGGTTTATCCTGCTCCTTAGTTTCTTGGTTGGCATCTTTACGGCATTTGCTGCATTGATATTGAAAGTGTTGATACACTGGATACAGAATTTTCTTACGGAGAACTTTGATACGACGGAAGCTAATTACCAGTATCTGATATATCCGGTGGTAGGAATCTTTTTGGCAGGGCTGTTTGTGCGCTATGTCGTAAAAGATGATATCAGTCATGGGGTCACCAAAATACTGTATGCCATATCCCGTAGGCAAGGGCGCATCAAGCGGCATAATACGTGGTCGTCCATTATAGCCAGTTCCATAACAATCGGGTTCGGTGGTTCGGTCGGGGCAGAGGCACCGATTGTGCTCACCGGTTCGGCTATCGGTTCCAATCTGGGAAGTTTGTTCAGGATGGAGCATCGCACGCTTATGTTGTTGGTGGGGTGTGGCGCTGCCGGCGCTGTGGCGGGCATCTTTAAAGCTCCGATTGCGGGACTTGTGTTTACGCTGGAAGTGTTGATGATCGATTTGACCATGTCTTCACTGCTTCCGCTGCTGATTTCGGCGGTGACGGCGGCAACTGTCTCATATATCGTGACAGGTACGGAAGCTATGTTTAAGTTTCATCTCGATCAGGCTTTTGAATTGGAGCGTATTCCGTATGTGATTATGCTGGGAATTTTCTGTGGACTGGTTTCCCTCTACTTTACTCGTGCCATGAATTCGGTGGAAGGGTTGTTCGGCAAATTGAAACTCCCTTATAAGAAACTGCTGGTAGGCGGTTCCATGTTGAGTATCCTGATATTCCTTTTCCCACCGCTTTATGGTGAAGGCTATGACACGATAGAACTGCTGTTGAACGGTACCAGCAATGTGGAGTGGGATACAGTGATGAACAACTCCTTCTTCTACGGACATAGCCAATTGCTGTTGTTGTATCTGATACTGATAATCTTGTTTAAGGTATTCGCATCGAGTGCGACAAATGGCGGTGGCGGTTGCGGCGGTATTTTTGCGCCTTCTCTGTACTTGGGATGTATTGCCGGATTCGTATTCTCCCACTTTAGCAATGATTTTGAGATGACCGCTTTCTTGCCCGAAAAGAATTTCGCACTGTTGGGCATGGCAGGGGTGATGAGTGGTGTCATGCATGCACCGTTGACGGGAGTATTTCTGATTGCCGAGCTGACGGGAGGCTACGATTTGTTCCTTCCGTTGATGATTGTTGCGGTCAGTTCCTATCTGACGATTATTGTTTTCGAACCACATAGCATCTACTCTATGCGTCTGGCAAAGAAAGGAGAGTTGCTGACGCACCATAAGGATAAGGCGGTGTTGACACTGATGAAAATGGAAAACGTGGTGGAGAAAGACTTTGTGGCGGTACATCCGGAAATGGATCTTGCCGAATTGGTGAAAGCGATCTCCGCTTCGCACCGTAATATTTTTCCGGTGACGGACAAGGAAGATAAACTGATAGGTATCGTCTTGCTGGACGATATACGAAATATCATGTTCCGGCAGGAATTGTATCATCGCTTTACGGTAGGTAAGCTGATGACTTCTGTTCCGGCACGTCTTTATGATACGGACAGCATGGAGCAGGTGATGCGTACTTTCGATGATACGAAAGTGTGGAACTTGCCGGTAGTGGATACGGAAGGCAAATATCTCGGATTCGTTTCCAAGTCAAAGATATTCAATTCGTACCGTCAGGTACTGGTGCATTTTTCAGAAGATTAATAAAGAGATGGTTATGAGAAAAGAAGATTTGCGGATTGTATATATGGGTACTCCTGAGTTTGCGGTGGAACCTTTGCGTTGTCTCGTAGAAGGAGGATATAATATAGCAGGAGTGATTACCATGCCCGACAAACCGGCAGGACGTGGGCATAAGGTACAATTTTCCCCGGTGAAACAATATGCACTGGAGCATGGCCTGCCGCTTCTCCAGCCGGAGAAACTGAAGGATGAAACCTTTGTTGAGGCTTTGCGTGCCTTGAATGCGGATTTGCAGATTGTGGTCGCTTTCAGGATGTTGCCGGAGGTGGTATGGAATATGCCGCGGCTGGGGACTTTCAATTTGCATGCTTCGTTGTTGCCGCAGTACCGGGGGGCTGCACCTATCAATTGGGCGGTGATCAATGGTGATACGGAAACGGGTATCACTACTTTTTTCTTGAAGCATGAAATAGATACGGGCGAGGTCATTCAGCAGGTGCGCGTGCCGATTGCCGATACGGACAATGTGGGTATTGTGCATGATAAGTTGATGATGCTTGGCGGTCGTTTGGTTGTGGAGACGGTGGATGCCATTATTGCCGGTAAGGTGAAACCTGTTCCGCAGGAGGAAATGGCGGTAGTGGGCGAGTTGCGTCCGGCTCCCAAAATATTCAAGGACACTTGCCGTATTGATTGGAACATGCCTGTCAAACGGATTTATGATTTTATCCGCGGTTTGTCTCCTTACCCGGCTGCATGGACGGAACTGGTGCAACCGGACGGAACGGTGGTGGTACTGAAAATCTTTGAGACGGAGAAAATGGAACAGCCGCATCGGTTTTCTCCGGGAACTTTGCAGACCGACGGTAAGACATACATCCGCATATCCGGTACGGACGGCTGGATTAGTGTGCGTGCATTGCAGCTTCCCGGCAAGAAACGGCTGAAAACCGACGAACTGTTGCGTGGCTTTAAATTGACCGAAGATTACAAGGTGCGTTAATTACTTATCTGAAATCTTTTCGCTATATTTGTTTGTTGTAATTCATGTAACCTGATAGAGTATAACTGTTATGAAACCTATAATATCGCCTTCCATACTGTCTGCCAACTTTGCATATTTGGCAAATGATATTGAAATGATTAACGGTAGTGAAGCCGGCTGGGTGCACATCGACATTATGGACGGTGTGTTTGTGCCCAACATATCTTTCGGCTTCCCTGTGCTGAAATATGTGGCAAAGCTGGCGGAAAAGCCGTTGGATGTACATCTGATGATAGTACAGCCGGAGAAGTTCATTCCTGAAGTAAAGGCTTTGGGTGCGCGTATAATGAATGTACACTATGAGGCCTGCCCGCATCTTCACCGGGTGGTGCAGCAGATTCGTGAAGCGGGAATGTTGCCTGCGGTTACTATCAACCCGGCTACTCCGGTGGCTATGTTAAGAGATATCATAAATGATGTCTATATGGTGTTGGTGATGAGTGTGAATCCGGGATTTGGCGGTCAGAAGTTTATTGAGCATACCATTGATAAGGTACGTGAATTGCGTGAATTGATAACGGTGACCGGTTCGGAAGCTCTGATAGAGGTTGACGGAGGTGTAAACTTGGAGACCGGCGCCCGTCTGGTAGCGGCCGGAGCTGATGTTTTGGTGGCCGGTAATGCAATTTTCTCTGCTCCCGACCCGGTAGAAGCGATCCATGCTTTGAGAAATCTGTAATATTTATTGATAACAGACAGCTTACAGCGGCATCCTTTCCTGCGACTCCTGATGCCGTTGGCGGGTGGAATAGTATATGGGGACAAATATCCTTATATATTACCTGTCGGCTTGTGGGTGGCAGGAGCTTTATTGTTGATAGGGGCGTATATCCTTAGCCGGAGGTATTATGTCCTTTGCCGGTTTTATGGAGTTGTCGTGTTCTTTTCTCTTTTTGTCTTGGGAGGGGCTTTAGTCAGCTTGCAGTTAAAACAGGCTGAATACCAGTTTCCGGATACGGAAACCCTTTCCGTCTATCAGGTTTCTCTTGCTGCGAAGCCTGAAATCAAGGCAAACAGCATTTTGTTTCGTGCAGTCTTGAAAGGAGAAGTGCGGGACGATACACTTTTGCACACTTCTTCTGAAAAGGTCTTCTTATTCTATTTTCCTAAAGATTCGGCGGCGGATTCCCTGAAGAGAGGGGACGAGCTGCTGGTACGTACTCGTTTGTCTGCACCGGTAAGCAATGGAAATCCGGATGAGTTTGATTATGCCCGCTATTTGCTTCGGAAGGGAGTGTGCGGAACTGCTTATGTGCATGCCGGGCGATGGCGGGTGATTGGTTGTGACAGCTCTTCTACTTTTCGTCAACAGGCTTTGGACTGTCGGGACATGGTAGCCGGTTTATATCGGGATATGGGTTTGCAAGGAGATGAACTGGCCGTACTTTCTGCACTGACAGTGGGCGATAAGGAGGAATTGAGTGAGCATATAATTGAAACCTACTCGGTTGCCGGAGCCAGTCATGTACTGGCGCTTTCCGGACTGCATATTGGCTTCATTTCCGCCTTGCTGCTGTTTTTCCTTTCTCCATTGTGGAACAGATGGCGGGGCTTGAAACCACTTCTGCTGTTAATGGTAATCGTATTCTTATGGGGATTTGCCTTCCTTACGGGGTTGTCTCCTTCTGTGATACGTGCCGTTATCATGTGTTCGTTTTGGTTGCTCTCCACTCTTTTTTCAGCTTGCGGCAAGATGGCTTTGAACACATTGGGGGCTACGGCTTTTCTGATGTTGTTGTTCAAGCCCGTATGGTTGTTTGATGTAGGTTTTCAACTGTCTTTTTCGGCTGTTGCGGCAATCTTGCTTCTGCAACCCGGACTGTACGGATTGGTGTCGGTCAAGAATACGGTTCTACGGAAAATATGGGGGCTGGCAACTGTTTCTGTTGCTGCTCAGGTAGGGACGGCGCCTTTGGTTATGTTCTATTTCTCTCGATTCTCTACTCATTTTCTTTTGACTAACCTTTGGGTGATCCCGTTGGTGTCATTGATTGTATATGCAGCTGTCGTACTGCTTGTACTGACTCCTTTTCCCGGTTTGCAACAAGTTGTTGCGGATATGGTGGAAGGATTGGTTCGGGTGCAGAATCTGTCGCTCCGTTGGATCGAGCAACTCCCTTGGGCTTCTATTGATCATGTTTGGGTTGATATGTGGGACGTCGTTCTGTTTTATTTTTGCCTGTTGCTGGTCTGCCGCGTTTGGGCAAGGCGTACGGCGCTGAATGTTTACATTGCTTTGTCAGGCTTGCTGCTTGGCGCTGCTTATCATTCGTATTCATTCGTAGCGGATGCTCCCCGACGCAGTATTGTTTTTTATAATGTCCGCGGATGTCCTTCCGTACATTGCCTGGCGGATAATTCCCGTTCATGGCTGGTCTGCGCCGACAGCTTGTCCGATACGTCCTATTTGCAGCGTGCACTTTCTCCCTATTGGAATCGCCTGCATCTGGAGTGCCCTGCCGTTATTGCAGGGGATTATTCGGCTCCGGATATTTCCGTTCGTAACCGGATAGTCTTTTATGCCGGAAAACGCATCTGTTTGCTGTGCGATGACCGTTGGCGCAATAAAGTGTCCGGTGCAACAGTCACCATTGACTATCTGCATGTGTCCCAAGGATATAAAGGAAGCATAAGAGAGTTTGTTTCTTTATTTGACGTGGGTACGGTAGTGGCCGATTCATCTCTTTCCGGTTATTATCGGAACAGGCTGATTGATGATTGCATCAGTTTGGGAATTCCTTATCTTCTTCTTTCGGAAAAAGGTTCTGTCCGCATATTATTATAAATCATAAACTTTTTCGTACTTTTGCCTTTCCAATTGTTATGGATAATCGGAACTTTTCCGTTTGTTCTGAACGTAAAATCGTAAAGTAGCAGATAAACTATATGTTGACAAAAGTAATAGAGCAATCTAAGATAGACCACTTTGCCAAGTGGATGGAGCGTGCGGATAAAATTGTAATTGTTGCTCATGTGGGCCCCGATGGAGATGCAATCGGTTCCTCTTTGGGATTATGGCATTTCCTCAATACGCAGGACAAGGATGTGAACATCATTGTCCCCAATGCTTTCCCTGATTTCTTGCGTTGGATGCCCGGTAGTAAAGACATACTTTTGTATGATCGTTATAAAGAGTTTGCCGATAAGTTGATAGCGGAAGCGGACGTGATATGTTGTCTGGATTTCAATGCTATCAGCCGTATTGATGCTATGGCTGAGGCCGTATTGGCGTCTCCGGCGCGCAAGATTCTGATCGATCATCATTTGAACCCGGAAGACTTCTGCAGAATTATCATTTCCCATCCCGAAATATCTTCCACTTCGGAGCTTGTTTTCCGTTTGATTTGCCGTATGGGATATTTCGATGATATCACGAAGTCGGGGGCGGAGTGTATCTATACCGGTATGATGACCGATACGGGTGGTTTCACCTACAACTCCAATAATCGTGAAATATACTTTATAATCAGTGAGTTATTGTCAAAAGGCATTGATAAGGATGATATTTACCGGAAGGTATATAATACTTATTCCGAGAGCCGCTTGCGTCTCATGGGACATGTGCTGTCGCAGATGAAGGTGTATCCGGACCATCGTGCAGCTTTGATTACGCTGACAAAGAAAGAACAGAGTCATTTCAATTATATTCGCGGAGACAGTGAGGGGTTTGTGAACATTCCATTGAGCATCAAGAACGTCGTTTTCTCTTGTTTCTTGCGTGAAGATACGGAGAAACCTATGATAAAGGTATCCTTGCGTTCGGTTGGAAGTTTCCCTTGCAACCGGTTGGCAGCTGAATTCTTTAACGGCGGTGGACACTTGAACGCTTCCGGCGGGGAATTTTATGGAACGCTGGGGGAGGCTAAAAAAGTATTGGAACTTGCCTTGGAGAAGTTCAAACCGCTGCTTAACGCCAAAGGCTGAAAGCGACAGTTGAAACGGAGATATCCTTAAGTGAAAAGATTGAAATCCCTTGATTTAACTTTCCGTTTGCATACGGAAAAGTAAATCAAGGGATTTCATTTGAACAGATTATAATAATATGTACGGACAGGCTACAACTCATAACTGAGTGTACGCTTCCGACCGTTTACGTTTACTTCTACTTTCATTCTATCTGTAGTTGCATTCTTGATGGATGCCGATATTTTCATAGACTTCTTCACCTGCTCCTGCGGATAAATAACAGTGACATAGCGGATGGTTTCACCGGTGCTCTTTTCTGCATTGAATGTCACTGCTGGCCGTTTTGTGCGCTGGCGGTAGGCAATGGAGTACCAGCCTTCTTCTTCCTCTATCTGTAAGTTGTCTGGGCCAAAGCAACGGAGTACTACATTGCTATTGCCCGGGTAGCGTGTGCAGAGTAGCCCTTTAGACTTGTCAAGTTCTACTTTACCATCGCAGAGTTGATAGTGAAGGTTCACAATGCCGAGAGCATTTCCAATGGCTTCGTCTACGATGACAAAATAGCTGTTGTCTACAAAAAATACGGAACGGCGGTGTGTCAGGTCCTTATAACTTGAATTTTCGGTTACAAGTACTTGGGCATCGGGCAGTGTCTTCCATAACTTGGTGACGGACTGGGTGGTTTCAATGTTTTTGTTGTCAAGCGTTAGCGTGTTGTGCACTGCTGTCTGACGAAACCAGTTGCGTTGTTTCCACACTTCTTCATCACCACCATAGATGAACGCGCCTGAGTCTGGAAAGAGGTTTTTGCCGTTGAACCATAGTTCGAAGGTACCGTTGTCCGGTTGACAATGCCATTCAGCTTTAGGACCTGCTTTCAATATCATTACGGTGGCATCTTGTCCCCAACCATTGCGGAAAGTGAAAAAACCGGAGTTGGCGGAAGCATGGCAGAGCCAAGTGGGTTGTTTGCCTTTCTTGCCTTGTGTGGCAAAATAACGCAGTTGCTCATCCTCGGGGAAGAGTTCTGACCAACGCTGATAGTTGCGCACAAGGCTGAACGGTTTTGCGCGTTTGGCATCGCTGAAACAAGGAAAAGTATAGTCGGGGAAATAGGTGTTTATTGAGAACATCATCATTTTTTTTATGGTGTTGGCATAAGAATCGGGAAACTCTTTACCATAGCCATTCACTTTAGCCATGTTGAGCGCATTGCTGAAAATGCCGATGCAGCCTCCATGGTAGCCTAAATCCAGTTCATACTGTCCGCCATCATCGTACACTTGTTTCTTTATCTCGCGGTTTAGTATGTCAATACCGCTTTTGCGCCAGTTGGGAGCTTCGATAAACTCAGGAAAGAAAATCCCTGCACAAAGTACATATTCGGCCTCAAACAGAAGGTGGTTGCCTTGTTGTGAGTAGTTGGCTATGGTGTGGTGGGCATGTTTGGAATAATTTACCAAAAAGTCTGTAAGGAACGCAGGGGTAAACGCCTGAGAATGCAGAAAAAGAGTAAACTGATTCATTTGGTCTTGTAAACGGCCGCTCGTTTCCAATGGGCGCCATGCGAAGCGCACGTTTTCTGCTGGACCTTTCACACCGTCTATGTCATAAACTTCGTAAAGTACGGGGTCAATCTGTTGCAGAGGATTTTTCTTTATCCAGTCAAGATACTGATAGACCCATTCCTTGGCATACTTCTCGTCCTTCGTCAGCCAATAGGCTTTTCCCATAGGGGTGAACCATTTATGCCGATGAAGTTGCCAGCGCAGTTCGTTGTCTCTCACCGGCCAGTATTGCCAGTCGATGTCTTTTCCGTAATTATACGACGGTTGATAACCTTTATGAACGAAGAAAGTATGCTGCATGGCGTCATCCGCCCATCCTTGTTCGATCGGGGTGATGGTGACATTTGCTAAATCAAGGAAAGGATTGACTACGTGTGTCCGCTTGCGGTAGTACTTCAGCAACTCATTAGCGGCTGTTTCCAATTTGTCTTCATAATAAGCCCTCTTTACCTGCTCCAAACCGGGATAATTCAGGTTAAGCAAGTTGAAAACCTCTTTATTAAGTATTTGAGCTTGCACAATCGCGCAATATAAAAAACTAACGAATAGAATGATTGTACTCTTCATAATCTGTTGCATTGTTCCAATTTACTTCTTTTGGGATTCTTTATCGGCATCTACTATTTCGTAGTTGCTTTGGTTCATTGGCCTGATTTTAAATCGGGGAAGCTGCTTGTCGAATTCAACCTTTATTACCGACACATACTTGTCTGGAGCGTATTTCGGAAGATCAATGTAAATGCCATCATGGGTGTTTTTAAACTTTAAAGTTTGTCCGTTGTGTAATAATTTGGCGGATATAGCCTTTTCATACAGACGGAACAGTAACTGTTGGTCTTCCGGCCAATCAATTACGTGCAGGTAAACATAGGTTTTGTTTCCTACGATTTTCTGTGTACAGCGTCCCCACATCGGCTGAGATGTCTTTACACGTTCTGTTTCATAAATTGACTCTCCGTATTTTTTCATCCAGTTTCCTATCTCTTTCAGTCGGTGGTAATTTATTTCAGGAATTCCTCCCTCACCGTCCGGAGCAATATTTAGTAGGTAGTTTCCCCCTTTAGACACTATATCTACTAGGTTAAGAATCAGGGTCTCCGATGTTTTCCATACACAACCTCGTTTCTTGTATCCCCAACTGTCATTTAAAGTCATGTTGGTTTCCCAGTCGGTACCGTCAAGTTGCTTGACGGTGGGAATTATTTGTTCAGGAGTCTTATAATCACCAGTATATTTTTTGCTACCTCTGATTAGGCGGTCATTGGTAATGATGTGCGGATAATCTTTAAAGAGATCATTTATTTTTTTTGCATACTCTTCTGTCATTCCTGTAGGGGTGTCCCAAAAGAATATAGCAATGTCTCCATAATTGGTGAGCAATTCTTTGATTTGGGGAATAGCTATATTGTTGAAGTATTCTTTGCGAGTAGCCGTTTGTTGTAAAGGATCCCAACTACCATTGTGTGCTTGGGTATACTCATCTATTTCGTTTGCTTTCGGATTGGGCCATCCTTGGTCCATGGTTCTTCGACCGGTAGTTCCTCCCGGATTATTCCAATCCTGTATTTGTGAATAGTAGAAACCTAATTTCATATCGTGTTTACGGCACGCCTTTGCTAAAGCATCTAGCACATCTTTACCATATGGAGTAAAATCTACAATATTATATTTGCTGGCTTTAGTTTTAAACATGGCAAAACCATCGTGATGCTTGGCAGTGATTACTAAATATTTCATGCCGGCATCTTTCGCCATTTTTACCCACGCTTCAGCATCATATTTCACTGGATTGAATGTTTTGGTTATTTCCTGATATTCTTTTACAGGAATTTTGCATCGATTCATTATCCATTCTGTACCTCCTACTCGTTGTAGATAGTCATTATAAACTCCTCCTAAAATAGAATATGGTCCCCAATGGATAAACATTCCGAAACGTGCTTCGCGCCACCACTTCATTTTTCTGTCATGTTCTTCGGTTTGTGTGAAACCATTTTGCAGAAATAATGTAAGTGTCAATAATAATAGTATTTTTTTCTTCATGTTGATTATTATGTTTTATTGGTTATACAATACTGTACATTTACAGGAAAGATATCGTAATAGTTTACCTATGCATCTGTTCTGGATATTGATTGTAACAAATTTGTTTTTTTGTAGTATCTTTCAGTATTGTTTTTGTAGGTTGAACATCGAGGGACGTTTTTGTCGTTTTGATATTCATTTTTGCAGGTTTAGTTGGACTCATTTCTGCAGAAATTGTAATATCTCCTAATCTTATTTCTCCTTTATGATTAGGGTGGATAGGTGTTAATTTATCCCCATTCTCTCCTAGTTGCAAAATAGCAAGGTAACGCATTCTTTTAGACTTTTTAGCTGTTTTATAACTTATGTGATATTGATTGGGAACTTCTTTATACTTTTTCTTAAAATCAATGGCTGGAGAAAAGAACTGGTTTGTGCAAAAAGGTTGTATGAATGAGGAACCAAAAACATTGACACAAGCGGTATTTAGAGGAGTAACTACACGCAAAGTGCCTGATTTCTCAATTGTGGGTTGCTGATCTTTCATGGTATGTAACAGAAAGGTCCAATTACAATCTTGTTCTGACTCTAATACATCATAGATGACTATTAGATTTGGGCGAATGAAGGCTAAATGCCGTTCAAAAAGTTTTAATTTTGAATCACCTACTCCATATGCTTGGGTCTCTTTTATACCGTTTTCGGCATTCATCGTTAGAAACTGTTTGTCCGTAGTAGGTTTATAAGCCGCAGTGGCATCACCGCAAACATAAGTTATTTCTTTACCGGCAAGAAAACGTTTGATAAATCCGTATCCTTCATGCCCAAAAGCTTGTCCGCAATCATTTACTAAAATGGTATTAGATGCCCGAGTGTTTCGATAAGAAGTCATCGAATGTGGATCTGCAAAAGATGTATAATATCCACTGGAATAAAAAATTCGTTCTCCTTTCCTTGCTATGTTAAAACTATTTTGGTTGGCATGCATGTGCCCTTTGGCTCCAAAGGGAGAAGAACGGAAATAGACAGATGTTCCTTTATCTACATTTTTTATGTCCGTATGCATTGCTGCTAAACCGGTACTGTAAAACACTTTTTCATTGGGCATTGAGTCAGGAAGTACCAGCTTTTCAGAATTAAACTGTATGGAATTTACCATCTGATACCAAGGTTCAATACTATTAAAGAAAGTGGATTTATTTTCTGCTGCCTTAAATTGAGACAGTAATCGATAATTAGCAGATGGATAATGGGATTCACACGATAATATAAATGAAATCGAAGTTCCCTCTTTATTTCCATTTTCCTTGCGTTCATGTGAATCTCCAAAACCTTCTATCTGCCCATTTACAGGAGCAAAGTATATGTAATAATCGGACAATTTTTTATACCAAGGCATATGAAAAACATCTACACCTGCAATTTTTTTCATCCATAATGCCATATTAATTATACAACTGTTATTTACTGCAAAGTATCCCATTCCTTCAGCCCATCCACCATCATATTTGGTTGATAGATTTGGGAAACGTGCTATAAATAACTCATATGTGTATTTTAACATCTCTTTCGCTATTTCTGAATCATGAATAGTAGCGAGAGCCGCACAAAAATTGCCAGAGATTTCCATTTGCCAAAAGTGATTTTCTACTTGTTTTGTTTCTATTACTCCTGGCCATTTTTCCAAGCCACTACACATTTGCTGCTCAATTTTTTGTAATATCTGTTTTTTCAAGTTTGCAGGTAATTCATTGTATAAGGCGTCATAACCTAAAGATAAAGCTGTTAATACCTGAGAACCCAGCAAATCATGAGTAGGCCAAGTTAATAAGATATTAATTCTTGATAATAGATTATCTAAAAGTTTTTCTTCTCCAGTGAGTACATAACATTGTAATATGTCATGATAACGTTTAAATTCAATGGAATGTATCTTTTGTAATCTTTTTTCAACGGCAGGGTTCTCGTCATAGTATGGCCCTTGATATACTTCGAATTCTAACGCATTCATGGCGTTATTCACAATCGTATTATATGCCGGGTAATTTTTCATCTGTTTCCGAACAGAGTTAATATCATTACCTTGGTTCATTATACGAGGATGATTTTTACTGATATTATTTGCAAAATCAGTAAAACAAGGGGATTCGAAAGTAATGGTTTTTGGTGGGACAACAAAGGAATATATCCCCTTAGTTTCAATTTTATCTTTATCTACAATATCATATTTCCAATACCAAATGCCGGCATCCAATATTTTGTGAGGATTATAAAAACATGTTCTTTGATTTTTGCTAACAAAAGTTGTAGTTTCGGGAAATAGGGAATCGCGACTTAAATAGACATTGTACACAACATCTCTTCCTTCCCAATATTTTACTGATGGCCATAGTAGCTCTGTCGGGTTTATTTTAATTTCTTTGTTATTTATAGGAGAAGATACTTTTCTAAAATCCTCATATAATCTTTGGGGATATATTACATGTTGAGATTGGATATGACTGATACAACAAATAGACAAGTACGATAAAAGTACACACCTTATTACATTATTCATAACTTTGTATTTTATATTATTCTGATTTTATTCCTAGAGGAGCTTCAGGGATAGCACCTGCCCGATATCGTTTTTCAATCAGCTCAGGGTCTTCTCCTAATTTACATATTAGTTCTTGATGTAAATCCTGGATTAGCATCTTGTATTGATTATCCCGAGCCAAATTGGTTAACTCTTCTGGGTCATTATCCATATCGTATAATTCGATTTCCGGACCATGGTTTTCATCCATTCTTGCATGATAGACATACTTCCATTTACCTTGGCGATACATCGTTATTCCGGAAGCTATATAACCTGCGTAATATTCACAGATTGCAAAGTCTTTCCAGTTATAGGTTGAGTCCTCTAAAAGAGGTAACATGGACTCGCCGTCCCAATCGTTTGGCACTTTTGTACCCCCTAAATCGGCTATTGTCTGAACCAAATCTACTGATTCTGTGTTTTTGCTTCTTGTTTGTTTTCCTTTCCAACGTTTAGGGTTACTAATGATTAATGGAACTTTGGCAGAACAATCATATAGACAGTTTTTCCACCAAAGACCATGTTCTCCCAGATTTTCCCCATGGTCACTTGTATATATTATGATTGTGTTATCTGCCATTGGAGATTCGTTTATTGTTTTGATAATCTTACCGATTTGGCTATCTGCCCATTCTACGCGTGCATAGTAGCATTCTCTTGCTTTTTTGACAATCTCTTTTGGTACATTCTCAAGCTTACGCGTGTTTCTTAAGTGCTTATAGTTTAGTGGTAAGTTTTCTATATATCCTTTGGGAATTTTGGGCATAGGAATTTTATCTTTATATTTATCAACCAGTTCCTGCGTAGCTTGCAACGGATAATGCGGAGCCATCAATCCGACAAGTAAGAAAAAAGGTTGTTTTACATGAGCTCTATTCTTTATGTATGCTATTGCATCCTGGCTTCTTTGTATGTCTGTAAATAAATTCATGTCAGTAGCTCCCATTGGAGTAAACTCTTTGCCTATATCTTCCTTGTTATTCACAAATACTCCGGCCTTTATACGTTCACGTTTTTGGGCTATGTCAGTGCCCGCCTTTTTTTTCTTATCATATGCTATTTTATATCCGTCGTTTGCTTTATATGAGTTCCATCCATAATTCAATCCGTTATATTTCATACCTCCAGTTAATACGGTTTCATAACCTTGCTGTTGCATGATGCGAGGTAATGACGTAATATCATTAGGACATCCGACCGTATTCCCCCACACATTATGATGTGATACATATTTTCCAGTAGTAAGAGATTGGCGTGACGGACCGGAAATCGGTGAAGCACAATAATGAGATTTAAACAGTATACCGTTTTCAGCCAACGCATCTAAATTAGGAGTATGTATATACGGATCCCCCATACATCCCATTATATTTCCATTATGTTCATCCGAAATTATTAATACTATGTTGGGACGGCAGTTTTCCTGTTTCGCGTTTTGGGCAATAAGATCGATAGTTCCTCCGATTGTATATCCTAGAATACTTATGCCAATCTTTATACCCATCTTTTGGGTAAAATAAGAATGTAAGACATTTTTCATAAAGGTAAAAAGATAAATTAATAAAAAGGCTGTCCAAAAGTCTAATAGATATGGCATCAGCTTTTCTCAAAATGACAAGACAGAGTGTTAGCTGATTTTGGCTTTTGAACAGCCCTTTGTGTTTTAAAAGTTTTCACTCTTCATTAAAAAGACCGAATTTTAGTCATAGCCAGGGTTGTTCTGATTTTCTAATGCAGCATTGGACTGTATTTCTGCCAAAGGAATAGGATACAGTTCATGTTTGCCATCCACAAAAGTATGTCCAGCTACATAGTTGCTTGAGGCCCAAGTAACTGGATTCCAAGTGTCTAATGTACCTTGATCAATATGTTCTTCCGGCCCTGGTTGCCAAGTTTCAAGATATGACTGGGTAGCCCTTAGTGCATCACCCAGAATGCCCCAACGTAGTAAGTCATATTTACGTTGACCTTCATAACAGAGTTCAAAAGCGCGTTCCCAATAGAGAGCAGTACGGAATTTTCCGGCGTCATCCCCATCCGCTATGAATGGTAAATCATATACTTTGGGGGCTTTAAGCAAACTTGCATAGTTTGAATTGTTGATGGGTGTCGCTTTAGCACGTCTACGTACATCATTCAATAAATTCCAGGCTTCCGGTGTGTTTCCGGTTTCGTTATAGGCCTCGGCTGCCATTAACACCACATCAGCATAACGTAGCGGACAGTAATTGACACCAGTGTTGTTAGGGTTGACAAATCCAAGCGCCATCCATTCTCTGCGCCATTTACCAGGATATCTTCTCAAACTTTTTGCTATTTCATCGCATGTATATGATTTATAGTGCATTTCAGAATTTTTATCCCATTTATAGAAATAATCCACAAAATTTACATCACGACGTATATCTTTGGAAGTATTGTTTGCATTAGACTCATAAAAGGATTTCCAATACGGCAATACTATAATATAACCGTTGGCACGCCCCATATAGTTGCTTGTTCCGGAATACTTTCCGGGCGCATCTACTTCGGGTCCCATCCACGTTGCCCATGCACCTGAGTTATCGGCTTCCCCTTGGTTTGGTTCAAATGCAATCTCCCACAAACTTTCCTGATTGTTTAATACCAATTGAGAATAGTTTTTAAAGAGCTGCTCATATCCACCATTATAGAAATTGTGATAATTCTCTGTTTTAAAAGTTTTCCATTCTTTTATTACTGCCTCAAAATAAGTTTTGCGTTCGGTATCTGACGGACGAGTTAATGTACGAGTCTTACGATCTAAACTATATCCTGCCCGCTGAAGATAGATACGCATTAATAATGCACGGGCTGCACCCTGACAGGGGATTTCAGAGGAAGCCATATCGTTTCCTGGCTTCAGATGTGTTTTGGCAAAATCTAAATCATTAATGATCTGATCATAAATTAGTTCACGATCGGTACGGGGTTTTGAGGTCATGTCATAACCACTGGTAGGTTCCGTAGTAAAAGGTACGTCTCCCCAAAATTTGATCAAATCAAAAGTAATGAAAGCACGAAGAAATTTGGCTTGTGCCACCAGTTCTTTCAAAATCTCGTTCTCCTCGTACCCTACCATTTTTTCAATGTTGGTTATAGCCAAATTGGCACGATCAATTCCCTGATAGGCATATTGCCAAATCGTAGTAAGCCAGGTATTGGATGCGGAACACTTATAATGGGAAATATCTCGCCGGGTACCATCGGATCCCACTCCCTTTATCATAAAAATATCATCAGAACCAAAGCAGGCCATTGCATATTGTCCATAATACTTGCCTGTTTCCAAACAGTCGTATATACTCACTACTGCCATTCGGGCTTTCTCCTCTGTGGTAAAATAAGTATCCTTTTCATATTTTGAATCAGGATTTTCCGTAAGTTCACAAGAAGCGAATCCTACTGTTATCAGTGCGCAAAGCGCATATATCAGTTTATTTTTCATTGTATTCTCTTTTTTAAGTCTGATTAAAATGCTACGTTAATACCAAATACAAAAGAACGACTTTTAGGATAAGCTCCAAAGTCAACACCCGGTGTCAAGGCACTGCCCATAGTGGAAACTTCCGGGTCGAATCCGGTATAAGGTGTCCAAGTCAAAAGGTTATTGCCTGTAGCATACAAGCGTAATTTACTTAAACCAATTTTACTGATAACCTGTTTTGGGAATGTGTAACCTAATGTGATATTACTCAACTTTAGGAACGAAGCGTCCTCTACCCCCCAAGAATGTATATAGGTATTATTCATATCACCAAAATGAGCAATCGTCTTTCCTCGGTTTACGGCATCCAATTCATCAGGATTGGTGATCCTTTCTCCATTGTTGTTAATTGTCACCCAACGGTTAGCCTCATTAGCTATAGCTAAAACATTTTTGTTGGTATTAGCGGTTTTTGTATTGGTCATTTTGGTTGCATTCAGTACTTCTGCACCATAACTATAAGTTAGGAAAATACTTAAATCGAGGTTTTTCCATGTGAAAGTATTATTAATACCGCCATAGAAAGAAGGGGAAGCATTGCCAATTACTGTTTTGTCATTTTCCGTAATTAAGTTGTCTTCACTTCCATCTACATTTTTAAATTTCCAATATCCAGGTTGAACGTTGGACTTATCACCACGATAAGGTATGCCATCCTTTAATGTATATTTATTAGAGGTTGCATCATAATTAAAGTCACTGATTTGATACAATCCGTCTGTTACATAACCATAAAACTGTCCGACAGGTTGGCCAACACCAATCTGATGTGAGGCACCGGCACCATCATATCCAAAATTGGCTAAATATAGTTGAACATCTTCACCTGTGAGTTTGTTAACTTTATTCTTATTATGCGAGAAAGTTACAGAAGTTCCCCATGTAAAGTTTTTATTGGTTATATTGATTGTATTAACGGTCAAATCAATACCTATATTTTCAGTTTCACCTGCATTAATCACCATGCTCTTGTAACCGGAAGAGTAGGGCAATTTGGCATCCAGTAATAAATTACTGCTACGATTGATATAAAATTCAGGAGAAAAAGTGATACGTTGATTCAAGAAACCAAAATCCAATCCTAAGTTAAATGTCTTATTTGCTTCCCATTTCAAATCGGGGTTGGGAACTTGGCTTGATGCGTAACCAGCCTGTGCTCCATTGGCATTAGCGGCGGTAACCGAGCTCATAATAGCCAAACTTTGATAGCTGTTTATCCGGTTATTACCGGATAAACCATAACCTATACGGAGTTTTAAATCAGAGAATATATTTAAATCCTTAATGAACTCTTCTTCACTTAAACGCCAAGCCGCAGAAAAAGCGGGAAAGTATCCCCATTTGTTATTTTTTCCGAATTTAGAAGAACCATCGGTACGTAAGGAAGCTGTAAATAGATATTTGTCCATCAAACTGTAATTCACGCGCGCAAAGAAAGACAGCAATTTATCATCGTAATTCTCGTTAGAAGTAGGAGTACTCGGAGTTCCTAAAGAAAGGTCACCTAGCCCAATCTCATCATTTGGAAACTGATTTGCACTGGCAGAGAAATTACGTATCCATTTAGTTACATATTCATGTCCCATCATTGCGGTTATATCATGAATTTTGTTTTTCCACGCATAAGTTAGGACATTGGAAGTCTGGAAACTGTTGCTTTCAATATTGGTGATAGAACCATAGATACTACTGCGCTTAGCAGTTATGGATTCATCTCCATAAAACACATCATTACGACGGGTTTGATAACGCATACCTACTGTCGAACGGAAAGACAGCCCTTTTAACAATTTTATTGTCGCACCGGCATTTGCTTGAAAAGTACGCCATTCACGATCATTGGTTTCTTCCGCAGCCGAAATCAACGGGTTCTGCATTACATTTCCTGAATCATCTATAAACAACGGATCTTCAGAGGCAAGTAAATCGGCATCTACTCCTTGAATACCGATTGTCGGACGATACTGCAATATATGCTGCATTTTATTGAAACGATCTCCACCCTCAGAAGTTCCCATGCCTTCTATACGCATTTGGTCATAACTGATACGAGAGTTTATTGTTAGCCATTTGTTTACTTCATGATTCATATTGAAAGAGATGTTGTGCTTTTGATTGCCACTGTAGACCATGGCTCCCTCTTCATTAAAATATGAATAAGCCAAGCTATAATTTATCTTCTCTGTCTTTCCGGAAACTGCTACACGATAATTTTGGGTTAATGCAGTACGTCCCAATGTTTCGTCCTGCCAATTGATCCCTTTACGACTGAGATAATTGGATGCTATATCGTTATATTTCCCATATCTGCTTTCCCAAATATCCATGCCATTGACATCAGCGTCACCTGTACTCATTCTCCATAAAGTACGCTCATAGTCCAGTTTCACAAACTCATAAGGAGAAAGCACATCCAGTTCGTTCGCTATCTTCTTAATTCCGACATAGCTGTCGAATGTCACGGTAGCCTTACCGCCGGCCTTACTCCCGTTTTTGGTAGTTATGACCACAACGCCATTAGCACCACGAGCACCATAAATAGCCGTGGCAGATGCATCTTTCAATACATCAATGGTCTCAATTTCGGCAGGATCAAGTGTAGACATTCCATCTTCACTTGGAAAACCGTCGATCACATAAAGAGGTTCATTACTTTGGGTAATGGAGATACCGCCACGCACGCGAATAGAGACAGAAGACCCGGGGGCTCCCTCACTTTGTTGCACCATTACACCCGCCATACGTCCAGACAAGGCCTGCGTGACATCACTAACAGGTATTTTGGACAGTTCCTGACTGCCGACAGAAGCAACAGAACCAGTTAAATCTTTGCGTTTGACGGTAGCATAACCAATTGCAACTACCTCATCCAGCATTACTGCGTCAGCCTTCAATGTTACATTAATTATACTTTTACCATTGACTTTTATTTCTTGAGAAGTCATACCTACGTACGAAAAGACCAATACATCCTTGAATGCATCATTTACTTTCAAAGAATAGTTACCATTTACATCTGTAACAGTTCCTGTACCGGGGATACCTTTAACGGTAATACTGCCACCGATAACCTCATATCCATCGCTATCAATGACTTTACCAGTGACGGTCAAACTTTGCGCATATGCAGATATGCTCGCAAAGGCGAGGATAAACACCAAAATGTAGTTTCTAATTCCCATAATAAATATATTTAAGGTTCTTTTTATGTAAAAGTTTGCTATTTGTTTTTAGAAAATATTAAAATTCAATAGTTGTTAGAACTTCATAGTCTATTTTATTGAAATTCTACTTTATATACTATCGATACTTTATTAGGAATTTCTGGTACATTCAGTATCAATCCATTCCTATCCATTTTCCAATTTACAGTCTTAGTACTACCTAAAATTGTTACACGTTGGATTTTTGGTACTTCTGCCATTTGTTTAGAAACTAAAGATTTCAATAAGATATTAGAACCAACGTTAAGTTCTCCCATAGTCAATACATACACAGTATTCCCCTTTCGAGTGAAACGATAATCCAGGGAAGTATATTCAAGAGAATCAAATAGTTTGCGGTTTTTGAGGCTCCCTTCAGGTTCCTTTGTTGGTCCTTCGCCATAGGTATACCAGGGACGGGTATTATAAATGGCCTCTCCATTCTGCTTTAACCATTCTCCTATTTCAAGCAATACCTTCTGTTGGTCGGCAGGTATCTCGCCGGAAGCTCGTGGCGAAACATTAAGTAATAACACACCATTTTTACTCACAATATCAATCAGTTCATGAATGAGATGTTTCGATGGTTTTATTTTTAAATCTGTGGTGTAGGACCAACTGCCATAGCTCACCGTTTCATCCGTTTCCCAAACTACCGGATGTAAATTACTTTTGCGTGAGTTTTCCAAATTCTCTACACTGACGGAAAGGGGGAGATCGTTTTGTTTGCGTACAATAACCACCTCTTTATTACGTTCTTTGGACTTACGTAAATAATAGTCACAGAACTCATAACGATATTGTTCCGGAATTTCATCCAACCAAGAGTCAAACCAAATAATATCAGGCTCGTACTTATCTATCACTTCTTTCAGTTTTCCAAACCATATTTCCCGATTCCATTTTTCGGCCGGCATATTACCATATAAATATTGTAACTTTGGATCATTGGAAGCAGGATGTGTTCCCGGATAATAAGGGAAGTGACTACGATAAAAGCGTCTGCGTTCGGCAGGAAGTTTCTTTGCCAATTCTGCTTTTAGTATATCGGGATCGGAATAACGTTGGAAATTACGTGCATGGTGGAAAGTGGTGATAAATTTTAAATCTTGGTTTCGTACTTCTCTTGCTATTTCACCTACAATATCCTTTTTAGGTCCCATATTTACTGCATTCCAAGGTGTACATTTGCTATCCCACATGGAAAATCCATCATGATGTTCAGCTACTGGTCCTACGAAACGGGCACCGGCCTTTTTGAATAATGATACCCATTCTTTGGCATTAAATTTTTCAGCCTTAAAGAGTGGAATCAAATCATGATAACCGAATTTAGAGACAGGACCATAGGTCTTTTCGTGATGCTTATGTACATCAGACCACGGAAAGTAAAGATAGCGGGGATACCATTCCGTTTGAAATTCGGGAACGGAATACACCCCCCAATGGAAATAAATACCGAATTTTGCATCTTGAAACCATTCGGGAACTTTGTAGTCGGATAAAGTTTCCCAATTCGTTTTATTTTCTTGCGCTGATGCGATACACGACATCAATGAGAGTAGGATAGTAATAAATAATTTCATAATATTTGATTTTAAGTATGGTTTATTCAATAAAGATATCAGTATAAATAGAACATCCGTTCCATCCGTTTCCATTTTTCACTAGCATTGGCATCAGGCTCACAGATTTGGAAACACGACATATACTCTTCCCATTTAGCCTGATGGGGGAGTGTAGACAGGCGTTTCATTGCTGTATCCCAATCAAAATCCAAAGGTGTTTCTACGATCATGAACAGATGATTCTTGAATATGTAAATTTCCATCTCCAGAATTCCTGTTTCTCGAATTTCCTTGCGGATTTCCGGCCAGTGTTCCTCTTTGCTGTGACGTTTTCGGTATTCTGCTATTAGTTCCGGATTATCTTTTAGGTCCAAAGTCTGACAATAACGTTTTGTAGGAATGTCATAAGGATGCATGCAATAACCGTAATTGGTTTGAATAGCTTCTTTGGTCTTCTTCTCTGCCATCTTTTTTCATTGATTTAATTTGAAGCAAAATTAACGATGTTATAATAATAAAGATAGGACTAAAGATTGTATTATGCGACAAAAACGATAACTTTGTATATCTAGTATTTTTATTATAGGACGAAACCGATTATTATAGTATTTCAAAGATGTGTAAATAATATAATTTGCAGGAACGTTTATAAAATCCTATTTTTGAGGTGGCTAATACGTTGAAGAATATGAATTTGCAAGTAGAACAATTACATCCATTGGTCCTGAATGTGGGAAAGGCTGTTCATGACGCAGACTGGAATTGGAAGAATGTCAGTAGTCCGTTTACCCGGCTGTATTATGTTGAGGCTGGAACGGCGAGGATAGAACTTCCAGACGGTGTACACGTTTTGTCTCCCGGATATATGTATTTTATTCCGGCTTTTACGAAACACAGTAATATCTGTGATTCTCATTTTGTTCATTACTATCTGCATATTTATGAAGAATACCATTTGGATGAAAATTGGTTAGATCAGTTAGATATTCCATTTGAAATTCAGGCAAGTAAGTTGGACTATTTTTTGTTTGAACGGTTATGTGAGATTAACTCGCACATGAGCTTGAAACAGTCCGATCCGGTTACTTATGATAATAATCCCACTCTGATGAAAAATCTGTTGGTAAATAAGCAGCGTACGTTCTATGATAAAATAGAGTCGCGTGGTATCGTATTCCAGTTACTGTCTCATTTCTTTAGACAAGCACAGAGTAAAGTGGAAATTAAAGATCAAAGAATTAGGAAAGCAGTTTTTTATATACGCCAACATATTCATGAGAATATTGATTTGGACGCATTGGTTGCGAAGTCCTGTTTGTCAAAAGACCATTTTATTCGTTTGTTTAAAAAAGAAACAGGAATTCCACCTTTGCAATATATCAATCAGAGAAAGATAGAGAAGGCTCAATTGATTTTAGTAACAGAAACTCTGACGGTTAAGGAAATTGCATATAGTCTGGCCTTTGAGGACTATTCATATTTTAATCGCCTGTTCAAGAAAATTACAGGAGTAACTCCACAGCAGTACCGGTATTCATATCAATAGCCGGCTCCTTCAAAAAATATTTCAATCCCTTGATTTAACTTTCTGTTTGCATACGGAAAAGTAAATCAAGGGATTTCATTTGAACAGATTATAATTGAACCAATATCCGGAACACCTTTCCGGGGGCTGCTGCCCATTCTTCCATTGCATTCAATGCGTTTTCGGGAGATACAATTTTGGAAATCAGTTCCTCTATCGGACAGTTGCCCGATTTCATATAGTTGATTACTGCGCGGAAGTCTGCCGGCAATGCATTGCGTGAACCGCGAATATCAATCTCCTTTTGGACGAAGTACTTAGTCTGGAAAGCAACTTCGCTTTTGGCATAACCGATGCAGACTACCCTTCCTGTGAAAGCGACTTCATCCACTGCCATTACGTATGTCACAGGGCTTCCGACAGCTTCTATGACTACGTCAGCGCCAAAACCTTCTGTTATGTCCAGCATGCGTTCGTGCACATTCTCTGTTTTGGAGTTGATGACATAAGAAGCGCCCACCCTTTTGGCGAGTTCGAGTTTTTCATTGTCCAAGTCCACTGCGATGACTTTTGCTCCCCTCAGAGCTGCGCGAACAATGGCGCCGATGCCGATCATGCCGCAGCCGATAACCATGACATACTCATTGTCTGTGATTTGTCCTCTGGATACGGCATGGAAGCCTACGCTCATCGGCTCTATCAATGCACAATCGCGAGGAGTGATATCACCTGCCGGGATAATTTTGCTCCAAGGCAATACTGCGTATTCGCACATTACTCCGTTGCGCTGTACTCCCAGTGTTTCGTTATGCTCGCAGGCATTGACGCGTCCCGAACGGCAGGAAGCACATTTTCCGCAGTTGGTGTAGGGATTCAGGGTCACATTCATGCCTTTCTTTAATTCCGCGGGAACGCCCGGTCCCACCTCTTCGATGATAGCGCCTACTTCGTGTCCCGGAATGACGGGGAGCTTTACCATAGGGTTGCGTCCGGCAAATGTATTCAGGTCCGAGCCGCAAAAGCCCACATATTTTATTTTTACTAATACTTCTCCGGCACTTACCGCCGGTTTTTCTACCTCAACCACCCTCATCTCAGAAGGGGCTGTAATTTGAACTGCTTTCATTTTATTATATAGTAATAATTAGACACTGTAATTAAGTAATAATCAGACACTGCTTAACTTTTCAGTCAACAACCTTGTATTTCTTCCATCCGTAGTATGCGCAGAATACGAAGCACAGCATAGGGATGACATATGCCAGGTGATAGACCTCTTCATTTACGTGCATGAAGTAGGCGGTCAGCTGAGGCAGGCATGCGTTGCCTACGATGGACATTACCAGAAAGGCGGAACCGCTTTTGGTCTGGTTGCCGAGTCCGGTAAGTGCCAGCGAGAACTGTGTGGGATACATAATGGACATGAAGAAGGAGATGAGCAACATGGCATATAGTCCTACCATACCGCCGAAGATAGCCACCACCCCGCATAATATGATGTTGATTACGGCATAGACCGCCAACATGTCCTGAGGGCGGAATTTCACCATGAGTCCTGTACCGATCCACCGTCCCAGCAGGAAGGCGAGCATATAAAGCCCGAAGAATGTGGTGGCGGTATCTTCCTCCAGTCCGGCATAGGAGCAGCAGTACACCAGAAAGAGACTGTTGATAGCCGTCTGTCCTCCGTTATAGAAGAATTGTGCGATGACACCCCAGCGCAGATGCGAATGTTTCAACACTCCGAAGTCAATCAGTTTCTCCCCGGATGCGTTTGCCTTGTTCTCTTCGTCGCCTATTTTCGGCAGTTTGGAGAACACGAATATTACGGCTATGGCAATCAGTAACAGGGCCAGTACCAGATAGGGGAATTTCATGGCGTCTGTTTCCACCTGTATATAGGCTTGCCAGCCGCCCGGATAATCCATTGGAAGCGTCTCACGCGTGTAATGCGTTCCGCTGAGAATGAGTTTGCTCAGGAACATGGCGGAGATGAATGCTCCGAGTCCGTTGAACGACTGTGCCAGGTTCAGGCGGCGGGGGGCTGTTTTCGGGTCTCCCAACGCGGTTACATATGGGTTGGCAGCCGTTTCGAGGAAGCACATTCCGGTGGCGATGATAAAGAAAATACAGAGATAGGCCCAGTATTCTTTCAGCATGGCTGCCGGGAAAAAGAGCAGTCCGCCGCCTGCTGCCAGGAGCAGTCCGAATATGATACCGGCTTTGTAGCTGTATTTCTTCATAAACATGGCAATCGGTATGGGGAATATGAAATAGGCCAGCCAATAGGCGGTTTCGGTGAACGATGCTTCGAACGTGTTCAGTTCGCAGGTTTTCATCAATTGCCGGATCATGGTAGGCAGCAGGTTGCTGCTGATGGCCCACAGGAAGAAGAGGCTGAAAACCAGTATGAGTGGAACGATGTATTTATTTTTTTTCATGGTATTACTTTTATTTACTCGGACATGTTCTTGATATAAGGCAGAGTGCGCAAGTTGCTGAAGCCGTAAAAGTTACGGGCGTTCTCTCCTAAGAAGAGGGCTTTCTCCGACTCTGTCAGTTCGGGAGATTTCGTGATGAAATCGTAAGACATTTTGTAGGTGATGGCGGTAATCGTGCGCGGATAGTCCGACCCCCACATCAGTTTCTCCATTCCTACCAGGTCGGCTGCTTCGCGGATGGCCTTCACTGCTCCTTTGAAGGGATAGAACTCTTCGTTGAAAAGCCATGTGATGCCGCCCGATTCGATCATTATGTTGGGATGGCGTGCCAGCAGGATCTGCTGTTTCCATTCGGGCAGGGTGACCATGCCGAAGTGTCCGATTGCAATCTTCAGGCGGGGATATTGTGCGATGATCTCCTCCATTTCGGCAATCTGGGTGCTTCCTTCCGCGAGGTCTATGGACAGGATGATGTTCCGTTCTTCCATCAATCCGAACATCTGCATCATTTCTTCGCAGTTCAGCATCACCCGTCCCTCTTTGAGCAACAGGCGGTGTGCAGGAATCTTGATGGCCTTGAAGTTGTTGTCTATCAGCTGTTCGGCTTGTTTAAAATAGCCGGGCTTGCGGAACTCGCACATGCCGCAGACGAAAAAGCGGTCGGGATAGCGGGTGGCAACCTCCTTGAGATAGTCATTTTGTATGCCGTCGATGAATTCTTGCGTGATTACTGCGGCGGATACTTGCGCATAGTCCATGTTTGAGAGGAAAACCTCTGCGCTGTTCACCCCGTCCACCATGAAAGGGGGAAGCATTTGGCGTATTTCGCCCATGAACAGGGAACGGCCGTTCTCCAGCGTCCGAATGGGGAGGCCATCCACTGTTGTGTCCTGTCGCAGCCACAAGTGGGCATGTGCGTCGATGATTGTGTAGTTCATGATGAGCCTGTATTAAGAGTTTGCCCAACTTACCCGTTGCTGGTCTCCGATAATCTCTCTGACTTCGCGCACCAGTTCCTCGTCCATCGGAGCTTCGATGAATGCGATGTTGTTCTTCACATTTTGAGGATTGGCGGTGCTGAACAGGGTGGTTGCTATACGCGGGTTGCTGACGGAGAATTGCATGGCGAGCTTTTCTATCGGATAGTTCTTTGCCTTGCAATGCTGCACCGCTTTCCGGCAGGCGGCGGCCAACGACTTGGGAGCCGGATGCCAGGCAGGAGCGCCGCGTTCGGTCAGTAGTCCCATGGAGAGTGGGGAAGCGTTTATTATGCCGATTCCTTTTTCCTCGAAATAATCCAGAAAGTCCACCAACTTGTCATCGCACAGGCAGTAGTGGCAGAAGTTGAGTACGGACTCCACCGTTCCGGCGGGGGAATGGTCTATCACCCATTTCAGATTCTCCAGTTGTAAATCTGTGATGCCGACATGCCCTACGACTCCTTTCTCACGCAGTTCCACCAATGCCGGCAGGGTTTCGCTGACCACCTGATTCAGGTCGGCAAACTCAATGTCGTGCACGTTAATCAGGTCGATGAAGTCGATGTTCAGCCGTTCCATGCTTTCGTAGACGCTTTCCGTTGCGCGTTTGGCGGAATAGTCCCAGGTATTGACTCCGTCTTTCCCGTATCGTCCCACTTTGGTTGAAAGATAGTAGCGGTCGCGTGGAATGTCTTTCAAGGCTTTTCCCAAAACAGTCTCGGCTTTGTAGTGTCCGTAGTAAGGGGATACATCGATGAAGTTGATGCCTGATTCGATTGCTGTGAATACGGCTGTGATGCCTTCTTTTTCTTTGATATCGTGGAAAACCCCTCCCAAAGAAGAAGCTCCGAAACTGAGGGAAGAAACTTTCATCCCTGTTTTTCCAATTTCATGGTATTGCATAACTTTGTGTTTTAAGATTATGCGACAAATGTATGCAGTAAATGAACCGGGTCGCCCTTGGACACTCCTGAAAAAGCACGTAATGGTTTACGTAAATAGTTGTTCGCTTGCTCTGCCTGCCCTTTTTCGGGACATGATAACGGTAGGCTTGCCAGCTGAAGGCGATGCACAGCGTTCCTTGTGTTTTTAATCCTAAGCTAAGTGCTTGTGTGACAGTAGCAAGGTAGTCCCATCTACTTTTCATATGCTGGGACTATAACTCCCGCTGTCTTTAGTATGCGAGGGAACCATGTTCCCAATACAAGTGAAAGGGGTTCCCAATACGACCGAACCGCATTCCCAATACGACTGAAACAGGCTCCCATTACGACTGTAATAATCTGCATCGCTTCTCTCTGTGATGAAGTGTCCGGCGTTGGCGGTGGAGGGTTGAATAGTGAATAAAAGTAACTTTTGCCAATCAATTGTAATCTAAATTTAAGCTTTTGTAAACTGTGGGAAGAATTTGTAAGGAAATACCGTCGGATAAAAAAGAAATATTATCTTTGCCACGTTTTAACTCAGATTACATAAGTGCGGTTTGAAATAAACGTTATGAGTGTGCAGATAATCTGTACGTGAACCGGGCCGTACATTTTTACGAAATTACTAAATAATAGAAATGAAGAAACTTACTTTATTCTTTTTGTCCTTATTGGCACTCAGTTTGGGCTTTCAGGCCTGTGACAACAGCAAAACCTATGCAGAGATGCTGGAAGAGGAAAAAGACGGTATAAATGATTTTATCAAAGACCGGAACATAAAGGTGATCTCGCAGTCGGAGTTCTACGGGCAAGATTCCACGACAAAGTGCAAGGACAGGGGAGATGCTGTGGATGAGTATGTGCAGCTCACCAGCGGGGTGTACATGCAGATTGTTGATAAGGGATCGGAAAACAAGGCTGATACGGTGAAGAGCAACGACCAGGTGCTGGTGCGCTTCATGGAATATAGCATTCTTGACAAAGACACCACATTGTCCAATCTGGCTGCCGCAGAGACGGTAGACGAGTTCCGCTATACGGTGACCTCATCATCCATTGCGGGGACTTTCCTGCAAGGATATATGATGACCTATTACTCTTCGCCGGCCGTTCCGGCAGGGTGGCTCGTGCCGTTGAGCTATGTTCGTGATATGGCTCATGTGCGACTGATTGTTCCTTCCAAAATGGGACACCAGACGGCCATGCAGTATGTCTATCCTTATTATTACGATATCCGGAAATATCAGATCTGGAAATAACTAACCAAAATTTAAATTATTAACCTATGACTCTAATCAAATCTATCTCTGGAATCCGCGGAACCATTGGCGGCAGTGCAGGCGAGGGATTGAATCCGCTCGACATCGTGAAATTCACTTCGGCATACGCCACTCTTATCCGTAAAACGTGTACCGTAAAAAGCAACAAAATCGTAGTGGGCCGCGATGCCCGCATCTCAGGCGAAATGGTGAAGAACGTAGTAGTGGGTACTCTTATGGGTATGGGCTGGGATGTTGTGGACATCGACCTGGCATCTACTCCTACCACTGAATTGGCAGTGACCATGGAAGGAGCCAGCGGGGGTATCATACTGACCGCTTCCCACAACCCCAAGCAATGGAATGCCTTGAAACTCCTGAATGAAAAGGGGGAATTCCTGAATAAGGAGGAAGGGAATGAGGTGCTCCGTATCGCTGAGGCCGAAGCCTTTGACTTTGCCGAAGTGGATAAACTCGGCTCCTATCGCAAAGACCTGACGTATAATCAGAAACATATCGACAGTGTGCTGGCACTCGACTTGGTGGATGTGGAAGCCATCAGGAAAGCCGGTTTCCGCGTAGCCATTGACTGTGTCAATTCTGTCGGAGGAATCATTCTTCCGCAACTGTTGGAGCAACTTGGAGTGCAGCATGTGGAAAAACTCTACTGCGAGCCCACCGGTAACTTCCAGCATAATCCCGAACCTTTGGAGAAGAACTTGGGCGACATTATGGAGCTGATGAAAGGCGGTAAAGCCGATGTAGCTTTTGTCGTTGATCCGGATGTGGACCGTCTGGCCATGATTTGCGAAGACGGCAAGATGTATGGCGAAGAATATACGTTGGTCACCGTAGCCGACTATGTGCTGAAGCACACTCCGGGCAATACGGTTTCCAATTTGAGTTCCACTCGTGCACTGCGTGATGTGACCCGCAAATACGGCCGGGAATATTATGCTTCTGCCGTAGGCGAAGTGAATGTAACCACCAAGATGAAAGAAGTGGGCGCCGTCATCGGTGGCGAAGGCAATGGCGGAGTGATCTATCCTGCCAGCCACTACGGACGTGATGCTTTGGTGGGTATCGCGCTTTTCCTGAGCCATTTGGCGCATGAGGGCAAGAAGGTAAGCGAGCTGCGTGCCACTTATCCGGCTTATTTCATGGCGAAGAACCGCGTAGATCTGACACCGGAGACGGACGTTGATGCTATTCTCGCAAAAGTAAAGGAAATCTATAAGAATGAAGAAATCAATGATATTGACGGCGTGAAGATTGACTTCCCCGACAAGTGGGTGCATTTGCGCAAGAGCAATACCGAACCGATTATTCGTGTTTATAGTGAAGCTGCCACACCGGAGGCTGCCGAAGAGATCGGCCGGCAGATTATGAAAGTAATTGAGGACTTGGCGAAATAGGCCGGTTGCTTAAAGATATATTATAACGGAGGGGGGCTGTGTCTCATTTTGACGCAGCCCCCTCTTTTTTTATTTCATGTGTCTCCTTCAGCGGCTGCTTGCCGAGGCGGTTTGCAACCGGCATAGATATTCCCTTGCTCTTACAGTTTGACGACTTTCTCTATCTCTCCCTCGAAGTTGGGAGTGAATACCCCTTTGCCTATATTTTCTTTAATCTCCTCCATGCTCCAGAAGCGTCCGCCGTCCAGTTCGTCACTGGGGCGTACCTCTCCGTCATATACGGTTTTGTGCACAAAGACAAGCTCTTTCTCGCGTGCGGATTCAAATACATAACGGGTGACCGCTTCCGGGGTGAAGCCGGTGATTCCCAGCTCTTCACGCACTTCCCGTTTCAATGCCATTTCCACGCTTTCGCCTAAGTCCACGTGTCCGCCCACTGACGTATCCCATTTGCCGGGTTGTATGTCTTTCCATTCAGGACGTTTTTGCAGGTATAATTCTCCTTGTGAGTTGAATACATGCAGGTGTACTACGGGATGCAAAAGTTTGCTTCCGCTGTGGCACTCGCCGCGGGTGGCTGCGCCTATGATGTTTCCTTGTTCATCGACAAGGGGAAACATTTCCTGATTATTGTCACTGTTCATTTTGTTAGGGTATTAATAAGGATGAGTCGCCGTAGCTCAAGAACCGGAAGTCATGAGCGAGCGCATAGTCGTAAATCTTTCGCCAGTCTCCGCGCAGGAATGCCGAGACAAGCAGCAGCAATGTGCTTTGCGGCTGGTGGAAGTTGGTCACTATGGCTTTTACGATTTTATATTCGTACCCCGGGGCAATGATGATTTGCGTGCTGGTGTGCAGGGTTTCCATATTGTGCCGGTTGAGGTAGGCCACAATCGCTTGCAGGGCATCGACGGGCGAAACGGACGCCATTTCGGGAGTCAGCTCATAGGGTTGCCATTGCTTTACGTGCAATTCCTCTTCTGTGGCGTCGGGACTGTTTAAAAGAGTGACGCCTATGTGGTAGAGGCTCTCCAGAGTACGTACGGAGGTCGTTCCCACTGCAACGGCTTTTCCCTCATGGGCTATCAGCTTTTCCAGCGTGTTGCGGCTGACGGATATGTATTCTGTGTGCATCTCGTGCCCTTCTATCTCTTCACTTTTGACCGGCTTGAAGGTTCCGGCCCCTACGTGCAGGGTCAGTTCTTCCAGTTCCACACCTTTCTTGCGCAAGGCGTCCAGAACGCGTGGCGTGAAGTGCAGTCCGGCTGTCGGGGCGGCCACCGAGCCTTTAATTTTGGAGTAAACGGTCTGGTAGGTCTCCTTGTCACTCTCCTGCGTCTCCCGGTTCAGGTAGGGGGGGATGGGCAGTTCTCCGAACACTTCGAGAATATCGGCAAATGTTATTTCCGGATTGTTCCAGCGGAAATCCACCCAATGGCTGGTTCCATGGCAGGCCCCGCGCTCGGCGGTCAGCGTAAGCGGCTTGCCTTTTACGACCATCTCACGTTTCAGCACTCCTTCTTTCCATTTCTTCAGATTTCCTATCATGCAAAGCCAGGCGGCATGTTCCGTTTGCTGGAAATTGAGGGCATAGTCATTGGGACGGATAGGTTCGAGACAGAACACCTCGATGAGTGCTCCCGTCTCTTTGTGGAAATGCAGGCGTGCCTGGATGACTTTGGTGTTATTGAAAATCATCAGGCTGTCTGCCGGCAGGTAGTCGGGCAGGGATGTGAACACATCTTCGGAAACCTCGCCATGCCGGTATAACAGCAGCTTGGACTGGTCGCGCACCGGCAGCGGGAATTTGGCGATGCGTTCATCCGGCAGCGGGTAATTGAATTCGCTGATTCTAATATGTCTGGGATCTTCTTTCATATCTTTCTTGAATTAGAGACTGCAAAGGTACGGATATTTGGCAAGATTCGGATAATGAGCGGACAATTAATGATTGTTCAGCCGAAGCGCCCGGATAGTTTGCCGGGTTACTATGAAGTCTTAAAATCAAAGCTTTATTCGTAGGAATTAAAGTTTAATTCTTAGAAACAGAACTTTAATTCCTACGAATAAAGCTTTGATTCTTAGACTGCGTAGCAAGAATGAAAACTTTGCAATACAAAAAAAGTATGTTTGCGTGTAATCATTAAATAATTCCTAACTTTGCGAGAGATAACAGAGGACGCCGCGACAGTGTGCCTGTCATGGTTTTGAGGCATCCTCCGGATAATGTATAATGAAAAACAGATATAGGAGATTATGAAAATCGGAGATAAAGTGCGCTTCCTCAGCGAAGTAGGCGGCGGTGTTGTGACGGGATTTCAGGAAAAAGACATTGTATTGGTGGAAGATGCCGACGGCTTTGACATTCCGATGCCGGTGCGTGAGTGTGTGGTGATTGAAACGGACGACTATAATGTTCCCACTCCGGCTGCCAGGGCTGCCAAGAAAAGATTGGAGAATCAATCGGCGGCGCGTACGGATGCCGCAACAACGGAAGCATCCTCTTCCGCTCTTGGTTCCGGGTGGAAAGCAGAGCATCCGGTGAAGCCGCAGGTGTCCGTTTATCGGCAACCGGAAGTGAAAGGCGGCGATGTGCTGAATGTATATCTTGCATTTGTTCCGGAAGATATCAAAGCGGTGAGCACTACCCCGTTCGAGGCTTATCTGGTGAACGATAGCAATTATTATATGTATTATACGTATTTGAGTGCTGAGGGTAAATCGTGGACTACCCGTTCTCATGGACTGTTGGAACCGAATACGAAGTTCCTGTTGGAGGAATTCGAGAAGTCGGAACTGAATGACAGGGAGCACGTGGCTGTGCAGTTGGTCGCTTTCAAGGATAATCGTGCTTTTGCCATGAAGCCGGCTGTCAATGTGGAGATTCGTATTGATACGGTGAAGTTCTATAAACTGCATACTTTCCGGCAGACTGATTTCTTTGAGACTCCGGCGCTGATGTACGATGTGGTGAAGAATGATCTTCCCGCCAAGCAGGTCTATGTCTCGGCCGAGGATTTGCAGGATGCCCTGATGAAAAAGAAAACAGTGGAACATCCTTCCGCCCCCCGGACTATCGTTAAGCGGGGAGGGAAAAATGAGATTATCGAAGTGGATTTGCACATCGGTGAGTTGCTGGATGATACGCATGGCATGAGCAATAGGGAGATGCTGAACTACCAGTTGGACAAGTTTCGTGAAGTAATGGAACAGTACAAGAATAAACGTGAGCAGCGCATCGTCTTTATTCATGGAAAGGGAGACGGCGTACTCCGCAAGGCATTGTTGGATGAGATGAAACGGAAATATTCGGCTTGCAAAACGCAAGATGCTTCTTTTCAGGAGTATGGTTTCGGAGCAACGATGGTTACTATAAAATAAAAAAAAGAGGGGCGCTGAATATCATATTCAGCACCCCCTCACTTATCTTTTTTTATACATTTCCTGCATTTAGAGGAAGAAGTGAGTGTTATTTCACTTCAATTCCTTTGTTTTGCAACGTAACATTCAGCACTTTTGCATAATCAGCATATTGCTTCTCGCTCAAAGTCTTTTTCATCAATTTCAAGTTGCCGTACACTGCATTGCGTACTAACTTTTCCTGACTTTTCTTTGAACTTGCGGCACGTGACATCTGTTCGTTGAAGTAGTCGCAAATGTTTGTAACTTCTTCCTGCTGATTGGCAGACAAATTCAGATATTTACCCAGTTTGTTTACGTTGATGTTACCTTCCCATTTTGCAGTTGTAGGCTGGTTTCCTGCTGCAAATGCACCGGCAGTCAGGCATACTGCTGCCACTAATGTTAATCCTAAACGTTTCATAATACCTACTTTTTAATCGTTATACCTAAAAACTAATCTAATATAAAGCTAATACCTACTGAAAACTAATTTTGGTTTAGCTTTTCTTTTTACCTGTGCAAATATAGGAATATGTTTTATAACACAAAAATGAATTAGAGGAAAAGTATCTTTTAAACTAACACTTTTTGACTTAAATCAATTTTATGATGTAAAAATGCTTATCCTAACCTTTTTTTGTAATACGAATGTAATATCATGCAGTGTTGGCGTTTCTTAATGTTTGGCTGTCGTTCTGCTTTTTATAGTTGGAAATAGTTCTTAAAAATGTGTTTTTTATTGCATTAACATAATTATAATGTAACTCTTGGCTGATGTCTTCTGCAATTGCCTCATATTTAACGGTCGGTTGTTGCCGGGTTATTATTGTCGGTTATCTCGTCGGGCAACTTCAAGATCACTCTCGTTTCGGAACTGGCGCCGACGAATCCGAGGCCGTTTTTGACATTGCTGGGGATGATGACAGGCTCCACTAATGCGCTTTCGTAGTCATCCGACTCTATGAAATTCAGTGCTTTTAAATAACGGTATTCAGCTTCGGTAATGCTCAGTAGGCGAACGGTAAACGTCTTGCTACGGCGGGATACATTATGGATATGAGGCGGTTCGTTGTTGTTATACAGGGATGTATATACTTTCAGTGTACAACCAGTGTCGGTAAACCGGCTGTCATTGAATACATTATACTTATTTTTAATGTCTGTGCCGAAAAAATCGTTATTGTCATTGTCGCTACTTATCGGGTTGCCGTCGGTCAATATGATGTCTTCCCGGTTGATAAATTCTGTGTTGCGCATATATATAATCGTATCTTTGCCGGCAATGTCTTGTCCGTAAACGGTGATGTCCTGCCGGATATCCAAGCGGTAGTAATTCTTTTCTCCCTTGCGGTCTTGCATGTTGATTTTAAATTGGAGGTAAGCGTTCCAACTGCCATAACTCTTGAGAAGTATACGTGTGGTGTCCACATGGATGGTACTTATGGGCTGGGGAACGTTCACTTCCGCTGACACGTGGTATTTACTTTTTTCAGCCACAGCTTCCAGACGGACGACATCACCCGGCTGAAGTGCCGTATGTATACGAAACTTTTTACGTTTGTTTATTTCGGGAATAAAGTTAAGAGGATTATCGGAGTCCGGATTGCCAACCGGTTTGAGTGGGGGAAGCTCTTCCAAAGTCTCAGTGACCTTCCCGTTAACGGTAAGGGTGACGGTCGCATCGTCCACATGGCCGATACCTCCCGTTCCGCTTAGGTTCAGATAGACAAAATTTTCTGTTTCACCAGCGTCGAGCAGGGCGTTCATGATTAGTAGGGGGGCTTTCTGCTCCGGATTATAGGGGATTTCATTCTCGCAAGAGGACAAGCTGCCGGTGATGCAGGCATATATAATGAAGTGGAAGATTGTTTGTTTCATACAAAGTCTCATTTGGTTTAGAATTTATAAGTGTACGTTACGGAAGGAATACAGGGCAGCAGTGTCAGCTTTTTGATGATAATCTTTTTTTTATCCGGGGTTGCCATATAGGTGCCGTCGTTATAATAATACCGGTTCTCTTCCGGCCTTTGTGTGGCGTATACCAATGTCGGGTTCATAGCGTTATAGGCATTGTAAAGGCTGATATTCCATGTGCGCGTCCCATGTTTGGTTTGCTTGTGGAAATTGATGCCGAGATTCAGCCTGTGACTGGCAGGCAGCCGGTAGTTATTCCGGTGAGAAATATAACCGGTATGTTCGATGCTTCCGTCGGGTTTCAGGATAACGGTTTGCTGTTCGGGTATGGTGGCGGCCCCGCCACTGCTGAATATCCATGAGGCGCCAATGTCAATGCGATTGCTGAACTTATGATTAATGCAGAAATTGATGCTGTGCCTGCGGTCGTACTTATACGGAAACCGTTCTCCATTATTGATAGTGCCGTCCTTGAATTGGCGGTCGGATCTGGATAAAGTATAAGATATCCAGCCGGTGGTCTTTCCTGTAATTTTCTGTGCCATGAACTCTATGCCCATTGAACGGCCTTTCCCCATTTCGACCTTTTCCTCCCAATTGGTGGAAGTGCCGAGGAAGCTGACACCATCCTGATATTCCAATACATTGCGCATTTGCTTGTAATAGCCTTCCAATGAAAATTCCCAATTCGTGAGCCCGTTGTAATATCCTCCGACCGAATATTGGTTGGAATACATCGGGCGTATATTCTTTGTGATAGGCACCCAAAGGTCTGTTGGCATGGCAAGTGGAGTAGAAGATAACAAATGTACATATTGAGCCATTTGCGAGAATGATGCCTTGACGGAAAATCCTTGGTTGAGTTGATAACGCGCCGATAGCCGGGGTTGTGCCGAAAAATAGTTTTTCCCCTGCGTATGAAATAGGGAGAAATGTATGCCCGCATTTATGCTGAGGCGGCTGCCGATGTCAAAATTGTCTTCTGCATAAAGAGAGACTTCATGCCCTTTCAAGTGACTGTTTGAAAGGTTATGGTACAATGTGTCCTGCTCTATTTTATCTCCTTCAGTCTCCTTTATTTTTGAAACGGTTGTCTCCGGCCGGAAAGTATGGTAAAGATATTCCATGCCGAATTTGATATGGTGGGAAGGTACAGGAGTATAATCGAAATCCGTTCGATAGCTCCAGTCGCGAATGCCAGAACGGTATTGCGAGTCGTACTGGTATACATAAGGTACACTGCTGCTTCGGGTTTCATGATTATTGCTGTTCAGAATCATCCGGTAACTGTTGAAAGCAATTGTTGTGTTGCTGAACAGTTTGTTACTAAACACATAATTCCAGCGTCCGGCTACAATCGTATTTCCCCAGTTCAAACTGTTTTTATCTTTATAGACGCGATTATAAGCGTTCTCGTTTTCAGCGGTATATTGGTAGTTTTCATCAATATTGAAATGATAGTGATCCTTTCCATGATAGAAGCTGAGGAAAACACGACTGCGGTCATTGAATTTATGGTTTACCTTGGCGTTAAGGTCATAAAAGTAGTAGTTGTAGCTTTCGTTGTCAGTTTTGAAGATGCCGGAAAGAAAGGCTGTATGGGTGCTGCGTGCACTGATTGAGAAAGCGGTGCGATTCTTTATAATGGGGCCTTCAAAGTGGAGTTTGCTGGTTAGTGTACCTATGCTGATGGTTCCATGGTAATGTTTCATGTTTCCATCATTGGTACGTACATCGACTATGGACGAGAGTCGTCCGCCATAACGGGCGGGGAAAGAGCTCTTGAACAAAGTAACTTTCTTGACAGCTTCGGGGGCAAAGATAGAGAATACTCCCAGCAGGTGATCTGCGTTGTAGACGGGGATTCCGTCCAGTAATATAAGATTTTGGTCCGGCCCTCCTCCACGTACATAAAGTCCGGAGAAACCTTCCACACCGGCTTGCACTCCAGGCATTAGCTGGATCGTTTTCAATAAGTCCGCCTCTCCCAGTACGGTAGGCGTATTCCGGATTTGTGCCATCGGTATCTCGTGCGCTCCCATAGAAGTGCTTTGTATGCCGGCTTCTTGTTTGTCCGAGAGGATTACCACTTCGGCCAACTGATTGCTGCTGGTCAGTTGTACGTTCAGCAAAGTATCTTTTGTCAGTGTAAAACGCTTATGCAGGGTTTCGTAGCCTAAGTATGAGAAAGTCAATTCGAGATTTCCTTCGGGCAGTGTCAATGTGTAAAAACCGTAAGGATTGGTAGCAGTACCTATGGAACGACGACTCTCAAGGATATTTGCTCCAATCAGCGTCTCGAAAGACGCTCCGTCAGTCACATATCCGCTGATAGTGAACTTACGGCTTACGGTTTTTTGCGGCACAGGCCGCTTGTGCAATACTATGTGCTTTCCGGATATTTCGAATTTTACAGGTTCATCCCCGAAAACGCGTTGCAATATTTCACTGATTGTTTGTTGCTTGGCTTCCAGGGTGATAGGCCGGAGTATTTTTACATCTTCCCCATAAATGAAAGTAAAGTCGGTAGCACTCTCCGTTTGTTTGACAAAACTGTCCAGTGTAGCATTACGGATGCTAAGGCTGAGGAGCTTTTCTTTCATTTGTGCGTGGAGCGAGTTGCTTAGAAGCACCACGCACACCAGAAGCACTGCTCTGATGTGATGGTGTGAACAGATAGTGGAATCTTTCATTGCGTTAGTTAAGTTTAGTAATGATTATTGTATCGTTGGATTCTTTATACTCAAAGTGTCCCGTTCCTTTTAGTAAGTCAAGAATTTCTCTCAGACTTTCCTCCGGTCCGAAAGTTGCTGTTATCCGGTAATTCTTTAAGGTGTCATTGTTGATTTGGATTACCTTATGGAATGTTTTTGAAAGCTGAAGGGCGATTTCTTCCAGTGGTTGTTGTCGGAATGTCATTATTTCTCTCTGTTCGGACGGAGCTATGGTTTCCATTTCCGCAGAAACCGGGACGGATGATGCCGATTCGAAAGATAAAGCATGATAAGTAGCCCAGCTTGCCACGCATAGGAATACTACTGCAGCGGCACTTACAGCACGCAATCGGAATCTTCTTTTTATCCGTCGGATAAATAGTCTGTTTTCCAGTAGTTGCCAACTGTTTTCAGCCAGGTATTTCCCTTTGGGCGAACGGGTGGAGGCGATTAGCTTATCCAATGTCCTTTCAAGATTCTCGTTATTGTCTTTCATCCTTATGCCTATTTGAGGAATAACTTTATTGTCAGTTGCGACCGTTTTATTTCCTTATCCTTGGGAGTGCAGATAATACGTATCTCTTGGGTGCGCTTTATTTGTTTGGGATAAATGCGAATGCGGGCAGTGGCTGATTTCTTTTTGGCAGGAATAATGATTTGGGTATCCAGCAGCTTGAATGCCGGCTGTGTACCGGGTTTCCAGTGACTACTTAATGTCACTTCTCTGTCTTTAGAGCTTTTCTCAGCCGTAATTATCTTGATGTTGATATCCTGCTCTGCTGATTGCCGGTTGACGGTGTAACTTTCGATACCTTTGCCGAAGCCGACATAGTTTTTCGGATAATTACTCTTGTTGTCATCGCATGCGCTCAGGATGAGTAAGATGAATAATATACTTGTTCCGATTGTGCATAAATTCTTCATAAGTCTTTCTTATTTTTGGGTTTTCATAAGTAAAGACAGTTTTTCTTTGAAAACTCCCTATGCACATACGTATTTTTTTTTATCCATGAAGAAAATTATGGGAATAGCATCTCTCTTAAGCGGGTAAGTGCCTTTTGTAACTGTGCATCTACGGTTTTTACGCTGATGCCCAATTCATCGGCTACCTGGGCATAACTTTGTTTCTCTTCGCGTATTCGGATAAATACTTCCCGGCAACGTTCCGGTAAACGGTCGAGGGCTTTGACATAGCGGGCAAAAAGTTCATCGCTGATAAGTGTTTCTTCGGGAGAATCGGTATGGGAGGTGGACTCGGACAACTGTCCGGAAGATTGGGGCATGTGCTTTGCTTCTTTTTCCAGATAGTTGAGGGAAGCGTTCTTGGTGAGGATGAAACAGTAATCTTCGATATTGTTTATTTCCGGTAACTTTTTACGCTGGTCCCAAAGACGCATAAAGACATCCAGTACAATTTCCTGTGCCCACTCTTCACGCTTGACATAATAATATGCGATACGGAAAAGGCGGTCGTAGGTCAAATCATAGAATCCCCGGAAAGCTTGTTCTGAACTTTCGTCTTTCATTTGGCGTAAATATCGCCTGACTTCCTGTTCGGTCATGTCATTTTATTCTTCTATAAACATTAAATCACTCATAATGCCGTCCGATACAAAGATCCCCTTGCGGGTGAGGCAAAGGTGGTTGTCGCGTATCTCCAGTTTCCCGTCGTTCAGGTGCGGAAGCGCCATATCCATGCAATATTGCCATAACTCCCTGCCGAATCTCTGTTCCACAATGTCCATCGGCACTCCCCACCGGGTTCGTATGGAAGTCATTATACATTCATTGTAGCGGGTAGTCCGGTTCAAATGTTCATTCTCAAACCGGCGGCAGTTGTTTTCGATGGAATGTATGTAGTCCTCCAATGAAGAGATGTTCCATTCTCTGCTGTCCCCGTTGAATGAATGGGCGGAAGGTCCGCATCCCAAGTAAGGAATCCCTTTCCAGTAGGACGTGTTGTGCCGGGAGTACATTCCGGGACGGCAGAAGTTGGATATTTCGTAGTGCTCGTAGCCGGCATTGTCAAGCGTGTCCATCAGGGTGGAGAAGAAACGGACACTGCTTTCTTCGTCTACCTCATGGATGCGGTGTGCCTGCAGCAGCTCGTAGATGCGGGTACCCTCTTCGTAGGTCAGGTGATAGGCGGAGATATGTTCCACGCCGAGACTGACAGCTTGTTGCAAATCACGTTTCCACCGCTCGTCTGTTTCGCCGGGCAGTCCGTAGATGAGGTCGATGCTTATGTTGTTGAAACCGGCACGCCGGCAGTGATGTACGGCCTTGACGGCCTGTTCTGCATCGTGGCGGCGGTTCAGCAGCTTCAGGGTGGCATCGTCAAAAGTCTGTATCCCCATGCTGATACGGTTGAAAGGCAACTGTTGCAGCATGGCAGTATATTCCTCCGTCAAATCGTCAGGATTGGCTTCAAGGGTGATTTCCCGGCAGTGTTCCATACCGTAATATTTCCGGATGGTTTCAAAGACTTCCCGGAAATCTTCTTCTGCAAGCTGTGAGGGGGTGCCGCCGCCAAAGTAGACCGTTTCGACAGGCTCTCCCCGCAGGTATTCTTTACGCATTTGCAGCTCTTTGCATAAAGCATGGATATAACGGCTCTTCAGCTCACTGCGCGTAGTGGAGTAGAAGTCGCAATAGATGCAGCGTGTCTTGCAAAAAGGAATATGGATATAAATACCTGCCATGGTCCTGTAATTTAGTTGGGACGCAAAGGTACGCTTTTTTTCTGTTATCTTCCTTTTTCGGGCAATAGAAAGGATTTGATGTCTTTTTTGACAGATGTTGGATTTATAAAAAGAACAAGTGTATATGTTACACAACATGTACACTTGTTTGTTGTATCTTCGGAAAAAGGTGTTATTTTTACACTCTCTAACCTCCTTGATATAAAATAATTATGGAGAAGATGAAAGAACTTTATTTAATACTGATACACACCATGAAAAAAAGATTGAAACTGTTGCTGCTGTTGCTGGCAGCTACTTTGCCATTGAAGGCGCAAGATGTGATAGTGAAAGGACCGGACGGAAATCTGCAAGTGGCGGTTACGTGCATAGGGGGCGGAAAGGTTGTCTATTCCGTCTCTTATAAAGACAAACAAATGTTGGAAAATTCTCCGTTGGGCATGGAAACCAACGTGGGCGACTTTGCAAAAGGCCTGAAGCTGACCGGACATGAAGTGAACAAGATTGACAGCCGGTATTCACTGAACCGTATCAAGACCTCGCAAGTGCACTACCGGGCTAACGAATTGAACTGTTTTTTCGATAATGCCAAAGGACAGAAGATGCAGATTACTTTCCGGGTGAGTAACAATGATGTGGCATTCCGCTATACTTTGTTCCGCCAGGGCGATACGGGCAGTGTGCGTGTGATGAATGAGAATACAGGTTTTGCTTTTCCGGAAAAGACCACTACGTTCCTTTGCCCGCAGAGCAATGCCATGATAGGCTGGAAACGCACGAAGCCCAGTTATGAAGAAGGATATAAAGTGGATGCGCCGATGAATGAACGTTCGCACTACGGTCATGGCTATACCTTCCCCTGTCTGTTCAAAGTAGGCGAAGATGGCTGGGTACTGGTCAGTGAGACCGGTGTGGACAGCCGTTACTGTGCTTCCCGCCTTAGCGATGCGGATAACGGAGTGTACAACGTTGAATTTCCTATGCCGGAAGAGAATAATGGCAATGGTACGATAGAGCCTGCTTTTGCCTTGCCCGGCAACACACCCTGGCGTACCGTTACGGTGGGTGAAACGTTGAAACCGATTGTGGAAACAACCGTTCCTTGGGATGTGGTTGAACCGCGCTACGCAACAGAGCATGACTACAAACCGGGACGCGGCACTTGGAGTTGGATTCTTTGGCAAGATGGCAGCATCAATTACGATGACCAGGTGCGGTATGTCGATTTGGCGGCTGCTATGGGGTATGAATATGTTTTGGTTGACAACTGGTGGGATAAGTATATTGGTCGTGAACGTATGGAGCAGCTCATCAAGTACGCCCGCAGTAAAGGGGTGGAAGTGTTCTTGTGGTACAGTTCCAGCGGCTACTGGAATGACATAGAGCAAGGCCCGGTCAACAAAATGGACAACTCCATTGCCCGCAAGCAGGAAATGCGCTGGATGCAGAGTATGGGCGTAAAGGGAATAAAGGTGGACTTCTTTGGAGGTGACAAGCAGGAGACGATGCGCTTGTATGAGGAAATCCTGAGCGATGCCGATGATCATGGGCTGATGGTGATCTTTCATGGCTGTACGCTGCCCCGCGGGTGGGAACGGATGTATCCCAATTATGCAGGCAGTGAAGCGGTGCTGGCATCCGAGAATCTCATATTCAGTCAGCATGCCTGCGATAATGAAGCGTTTAATGCCACGTTGCATCCTTTCATCCGCAATGCTGTGGGATGTATGGAGTTTGGAGGCGTATTCCTGAACAAACGCCTGAATCGTGGCAACGATGGCGGTACTACCCGTCGTACAACGGATATATTCCAGCTGGCAACGGCGGTACTTTTCCAGAACCCTATACAAAACTTTGCATTGGCTCCCAATAATCTGGCGGATGCTCCGGGCGTGTGCGTCGACTTCATGAAACAAGTGCCTACTACATGGGATGAGACCCGTTTCATCGACGGTTATCCCGGCCGCTATGTGGTTTTGGCACGTCGTCATGGTGATGTGTGGTATGTAGCTGCCGTCAATGCTACGGCAGAACCATTGAAACTGAAACTTTCGCTTCCGATGCTGCCGGCAGGAGATGTTGTTTCTGTTTATCTGGACGATAAGAAACTTCAACCGCAACAGAAAGAACAGAAAATCAAAACGGACGGAACGTTACAGCTCACTGTGCAGCCTATGGGGGGAGCGGTGATTGTGAAATAGGACCGGGTGGCTTGAAGTTTGCCTGAAGTCCCGATAATAGGATATGGCTTGGTGGGCAACTGTAATTGCTCCTATAATATAATAAGGTGAATAAACGTCTGTGTTATATAACATTGTTTAGTAACACAGGCGTTTTATTGCTTTTCTTTCGATTAATTTCTAATTTGCGGCTCACTAAAATAATGGCATACGGAAGCATGCTGAGTATTCACTTTAAATCTTATATATCATGAAAGTATATCAGACGAATGAAATTAAGAACATTGCCCTCCTTGGCAATGACGGCTCGGGTAAAACCACTCTCACAGAAGCGCTGCTCTTTGAGAGTGGTATTATAAAACGTCGCGGCAGAATTACTGCCAAGAATACAGTCAGCGATTACTTCCCGGTGGAGCAGGAATATGGATATTCTGTGTTTTCCACCGTTTATCATGTGGAATGGAACGGTAAGAAACTGAACATAATAGACTGTCCGGGTAGTGACGACTTTGTGGGGGCGGCAATGACGGCGCTTAATGTAACTGATACGGCCATTTTGCTGCTGAACGGACAATATGGTCCCGAAGTAGGTACTCAAAACCATTTTCGTTACACCGAGAAGCTGGGCAAGCCGGTTATTTTCCTTGTGAACCAGCTCGATCATGAAAAGTGCGATTATGATATGGTGCTGGAACAGTTGAAGTCAATCTACGGTTCTAAGGTGGTTCCCGTTCAATATCCGTTGGCTACCGGACCGAATTTCAATTCGTTGATAGACGTGCTTCTGATGAAGAAATACTCGTGGGGGCCGGAAGGCGGAGCGCCTACGATTGAAGATGTTCCCGCAGAGGAAATGGAGAAGGCGACTGCCCTGCATAAGGCATTGGTGGAAGCTGCTGCCGAACATGATGAGACTTTAATGGAGAAGTTCTTCGAGCAGGATTCTTTGACCGAGGACGAAATGCGTGAGGGTATCCGTAAGGGATTGGCTTCTCGCGGCATGTTCCCTGTGTTCTGCGTTTGTGCAGGCAAGGATATGGGTGTGCGCCGTTTGATGGAGTTCTTGGGTAATGTTGTTCCGTTCGTAGACGAAATGCCGCCGGTGCATAATACGCGTGGTGAGGTTGTGAAACCCGATGCAAACGGGCCTACTTCCTTGTATTTCTTTAAAACGGCTGTTGAACCGCATATCGGTGATGTTCAATATTTCAAGGTGATGAGCGGTAAAGTGCACGAGGGAGACGATTTCACCAATGCCGATCGTGGTTCCAAGGAGCGTATCGCCCAGATCTATACGTGTGCGGGTGCCAATCGTATCAAGGTGGAAGAAATGGTAGCCGGTGACATCGGCTGTACTGTGAAATTGAAAGATGTGCATACCGGCAATACGCTGAATGGCAAGGGATCGGAGAACCGCTTTAATTTCATTAAATATCCGAATTCCAAATATTCTCGTGCTATCAAACCATTGAACGAAGCCGATACGGAAAAGATGATGGCTATTTTGAACCGTATGCGTGAGGAAGATCCGACATGGGTCATTGATCAGTCTAAGGAATTGCGCCAGACAATTGTGCATGGACAGGGCGAATTCCATTTGCGTACGTTGAAGTGGCGTTTGGAGAACAATGAGAAATTGCAGGTTAAGTTTGAAGAACCGAGAATACCCTATCGTGAGACTATAACGAAAGCTGCCCGTGCCGACTATCGTCATAAGAAACAGTCCGGTGGTGCGGGTCAGTTCGGTGAAGTTCACCTGATTGTGGAACCTTATTATGAAGGAATGCCGATGCCGGATACTTATAAGTTCAATGGACAAGAGTTCAAGATGAATGTGAAAGGCGTGGAGGAAGTTCCATTGGAATGGGGCGGTAAACTGGTGTTTGTGAACAGTATTGTGGGCGGTTCTATTGATGCCCGCTTTATGCCGGCCATTTTGAAGGGTATTATGTCACGCATGGAGCAAGGACCGCTGACCGGTTCGTATGCTCGTGATGTACGTGTCATCGTATACGACGGAAAGATGCATCCGGTAGATTCCAATGAAATCTCCTTTATGCTGGCAGGCCGCAATGCGTTCAGCGAGGCATTTAAAAATGCCGGCCCGAAGATTTTGGAACCTATTTATGATGTGGAGGTATTTGTTCCTTCCGATAAGATGGGTGATGTAATGGGCGATCTGCAAGGACGTCGCGCCATGATTATGGGTATGAGTAGTGAAGCCGGCTATGAAAAGCTGAGTGCTAAGGTTCCTTTGAAGGAGATGTCTTCCTATTCTACGGCTCTGAGTTCTTTAACCGGTGGGCGTGCTTCGTTCATTATGAAGTTTGCCAGCTATGAACTTGTTCCGAGTGATGTACAGGATAAACTTATCAAGGAATTTGAAACAAAACAAGCTGAAGAATAGACTTTTTAATAAATAGTAAAAGCCGTTGTTCGCTCATCGTGAGGAATGACGGCTTTTTTATTAACACTGATTAAGAATATGGGGAAATGTGAATGTTAATATTTAATTTTTTATTAAATTTGCAAACCAAAGGTGTTTCATTTTGTTGTAATGTGCGTAATGCAACTTAAAAAACATTCTACGGTTAATTAACGAGAACACCCGGTTAAATCAGGTTAATTTGTTAGGAGTGTTAATTAGTGAGTGTTAATTTTGTGACTATGAAAAAGTCGACAATATGGATATTAGGCGTCGTTATGGGCCTTTCTTTCATCAGTTTACTGTATCTGCAGATCAGTTATATTGAGGAAATGGTGAAGATGCGTAACGAGCAATTTGATGAATCGGTGAAGCGTGCTTTAATGGCTGCTTCAAAGGATGTGGAGTCCGCAGAGGTTGACCGTTGGTTGCGGGAAGATATATCCGAAGCGGAAAAGAGAGCGTGGGAGCAGAGCTCGCAAGGCAAAGGAGTGGTGCAGACACAGCGTTTTACGGTGACAGCACCGGATGGAACAAAATATTCGGCTATCGAACTGAAAACGTTTAGCAATGAAGCATCGGAATTGCCGAGGGCTATGATTTCACGTAAGCATGGAACGAAGACGATACCTCAGACATCACGTTCGCTGGCAGATGCCATAAAGAACCGTTATCTGTATCAGAGGGCTTTGCTGGATGAGGTGGCTTGGCAGATGATTTATCGTGCCAGTGACAAGGCGATAGAAGAACGGGTCAATTTTAAGAATTTGGACCAGTATCTGAAATCGGGATTGATTGATAACGGTATTGAGCTGAACTATCACTTTAAAGTGATAGACCGGGACGGCAGGGAAGTCTATCGTTGTTCGGACTACAGCGATGAAGGCAGTGAGAGTTCTTATTCCCAACCCTTGTTCCTAAATGATCCGCCGGCACGTATGAGTATCGTCAAGATACATTTTCCGGGTAAGCAGGATTATATTTTCGACTCGGTCAGCTTTATGATTCCGTCGATGATCTTTACCTTTGTTCTGTTGATAACATTCATTTTCACGATTTATATCGTGTTCCGCCAGAAGAAGTTGACGGAGATGAAGAATGATTTTATAAATAATATGACGCACGAGTTCAAAACGCCGATTTCAACAATTTCGTTGGCGGCGCAGATGTTGAAGGACCCGGCAGTAGGCAAGTCGCCGGCAATGTTCCAGCACATATCGGGCGTTATTAATGATGAGACGAAACGACTCAGGTTCCAGGTGGAGAAAGTTCTCCAGATGTCAATGTTCGACCGGCAGAAGGCAACGTTGAAAATGAAAGAACTGGATGCCAATGAACTGATAACCGGGGTAGTGAATACGTTTGCTTTGAAAGTGGAGCGCTACAACGGAAAGATAGAGTCGGAATTGAAAGCGACTGACCCGATTATTTTTGCAGATGAAATGCATATAACGAATGTGATTTTCAATCTCATGGATAATGCGGTGAAGTATAAAAGACCGGATGTGGACTTGCAGTTAATGGTGAAGACCTGGAATGAACCGGGCAAGCTGATGATCTCTGTACAGGACAACGGTATAGGTATTAAGAAAGAAAACTTGAAAAAGATATTTGATAAGTTCTATCGCGTGCATACAGGTAATCTGCACGATGTAAAAGGCTTCGGGCTTGGTTTGGCTTATGTAAGAAAGATTATTCAGGATCATAAGGGAACTATCCGGGCAGAGAGTGAGCTGAATGTTGGAACTAAATTTATTATTGCATTACCTTTATTAAAAAATTGATTGATATGGACGAGAAACTGCGTATTTTATTGTGCGAAGATGATGAAAATCTTGGCATGCTTTTAAGAGAATATTTACAGGCAAAAGGTTACGCTGCCGAGTTATATCCCGATGGAGAAGCAGGATACAAGGCTTTCCTGAAGAATAAATATGACTTGTGCGTGTTTGACGTAATGATGCCGAAGAAAGACGGTTTTACACTGGCGCAAGAAGTTCGTGCCGCCAATGCGGAAATCCCCGTTATCTTCTTGACGGCTAAAACACTGAAGGAAGATATTCTGGAGGGCTTTAAAATTGGTGCGGACGATTATATCACGAAACCGTTCAGTATGGAAGAGCTGACTTTCAGAATTGAAGCTATCTTGAGACGTGTACGTGGCAAGAAGAACAAAGAAAGCAGCATTTACAAGATTGGCAAGTTTACGTTTGATACCCAGAAACAGATTTTGTCAACACCCGATAAGCAAACGAAGTTGACTACAAAAGAGTCGGAATTGCTGGGTCTGCTTTGTGCACATGCCAATGAAATCCTTCAACGCGATTTTGCATTGAAGACGATTTGGATTGATGATAACTACTTTAACGCACGTAGCATGGATGTGTATATCACCAAGTTGCGTAAGCACCTGAAAGAAGATGAATCTATCGAGATCATCAATATTCATGGAAAAGGATATAAACTGATCACTCCGGAAGCTGATGCCTAAACGGCTTGCTTCCCGGGTGGAACGGACAATAAAAAAAGACGGTTGCATTGCAACCGTCTTTTTTTATTTCTTTTTCTCGGTATTAATCCGCAATTCTTTTGTTGATAAGGATGTAAGAAATCAATCCTATTACAACTAATACAGCGCTGGTTCCCAAAATCGCGTTGTTATTTACATTGCCGGTAAAAGAACATGCAACCAAGATTACAGCTCCTACCAAGATTAATATCAATCCCAGATTTTTTAATAAGCCTTTCATGTGTGTGTATTTTAATAGATTATTATTTTCATATTCTTGTTACAAAGAAAAGCATAATTCTTTAACAAGCGAAATTATTTTTGCAAAAAAACTATTATTCAACCTAATTTAATGAAGAATGAGGAATATCCTAATCTTTCGTGTTGAAAAATATTTTTCTCAAGACTTCCTGACTAACGCTTAACTCTTCAAGGGTGATGCCTTGCAATGCTTCTTTTAGCGTTTGATTGGCAATGATGCGGGCGCGTTCTTCCAGCTCCTTGCCATCTTTGGTGAGGTGTATCAAGTTGGTGCGGCGGTCTTTTTTGTCGGAGATGCGTACAACAAGATGTTGCCGTTCCATATTGTCTATGAGGCGGGTCATGCTGGGCTTGTCCTTAAAAGTTGCATTGCACAATTCTTGCTGTGTCACCCCGTCTTTTTCCCATAAGAAGATGAGGACTGTCCATTGTTCGGGGGTGATTTCCAAACCGTTCTGCCTGAAGTTGCGCGATAATTTGCGGTTGATGGCAGCAGATACTTTGCCATTGAGTATGGCAAATATCAGCCGGATATCAAAGTTGAATTGCTCTATCATGAAATTATTGTTTAAACAACTTTGCAAAGATAGTGCAAGCCGAAGACAATTCCTATATCCCTACACAAAAAAACATTAAATGTTTGTAGTTCAAAATAAAATGTCTACCTTTGCACCGCATTTTTAAAACGAATAATTTATTTATTTAATTAAACGAGTATGAATCAATACGAAACCGTTTTCATTTTGACTCCCGTTTTGTCTGATGTTCAGATGAAGGAAGCGGTAGAAAAATTCAAAGGCATCCTTACTGCTGAAGGTGCTGAGATTGTAAATGAAGAAAACTGGGGACTGAAGAAGCTGGCATATCCTATCCAGAAGAAGTCAACCGGTTTCTATCAGCTGATTGAGTTCAATGCAGAACCTACTGTCATTGAGAAATTGGAAATAAACTTCCGTCGTGATGAGCGCGTTATCCGTTTCTTGACTTTCAAGCAAGACAAGTACGCTGCTGAATATGCTGCGAAGAGAAGAAGTGTTAAATCAACTAAAAAGGAGGATTAATCATGGCACAACAAGTTCAATCAGAAATCAGATATTTAACTCCGCCCTCAGTAGACGTTAAGAAGAAAAAATACTGCCGTTTCAAAAAGAGCGGTATTAAGTACATCGACTACAAAGATCCTGAATTCTTGAAGAAATTCTTGAATGAGCAAGGTAAGATCCTTCCGCGTCGTATTACCGGTACTTCTTTGAAGTTCCAACGTCGTGTAGCTCAAGCTGTGAAGAGAGCGCGTCACTTGGCGTTGCTGCCTTATGTAACTGACATGATGAAATAATAGGAGGAGGAAAGTATGGAAATTATATTGAAAGAAGACATTGTAAACTTGGGTTATAAGAACGACATCGTAACAGTAAAGTCTGGTTACGGTCGTAACTACCTCATCCCGACTGGTAAAGCTGTCATCGCTTCACCGGCTGCAAAGAAAATGTTGGCTGAAGAGCTGAAACAACGTGCTCACAAGCTGGAGAAAATCAAAAAGGATGCTGAAGAACTGGCTGCTAAGCTGGAAGGCGTATCATTGAAGATTGCTACTAAGGTTAGCTCTACTGGTACTATCTTCGGTTCTGTTGGTAACATCCAGATTGCTGAAGAGTTGGCTAAATTGGGTCACAACATCGATCGTAAGATTATCGTTGTTAAGGACGCAGTGAAAGAAGTTGGTAACTACAAGGCTATCGTTAAGCTGCACAAGGAAGTTTCTGTAGAAATTCCTTTCGAAGTAGTTGCTGAAGAAGCATAATTAATCCTTCGTATATATTGGGAAGCCCGATTCTATTTGGATAGAGTCGGGCTTTTTTTATATCAACCTGCCATTGCAATGAAGTTAATAAAATGCAGGCTTGATGTTAACTTCCTGTCCGGAGTGTGTTAACTTCTTAGAGTCACGATGTAAACTCTTTATGCGATGGAGAAGTAAGGACATAAAAAAAGTCTGTCCGTACTTTCCGTACGTCAGACTTTCAATTCTCTCTAATGTTGTTCTGAAATTATTCAGCTACAACTGCTGCGCTATCTACTGCAGTAGTGTCAGCTACTGATGCTGCTGCTTCAGCTGCTGCTGCTTCTACAGCTGCGATTGAGTCAGCGATACGGATTGAGTCAGCTGTTGCTTGTTCTGCGTTAGCTGCTTTGTTACCACAAGATGCGAAAGATACTGCTACGATAGCTACGGCCATCAAAACTAATTTTTTCATTTTCTTTACTTTTAAAACGTAATACAATCAATTGCTTTATTAAAACGATGCAAAGGTATGCACTTTTTAGATACGTTGTTCTCCAAAACCCAACTTTTTTTATATTTTTTTTGGAGGAAAGCCCGTTTTTCTCGCTTTTGATATGTTCTACAACATGTTAATCTTCTGCAATGCTGTTATATAAATACCTTTTGATGCTTCTTTTGGGTGTTTTCTCAAATTCTGTCGGGTAAAGCTGTATTTGACTGATCTTTTCGTAAGCAGCAACGCTATTGTTCAGGTTCTTGAGATTTTCGTCCATAATGGTCTTTATATTCTCCGGATTGTTCAGCCCTAAGGAATCCAATGCCTCATAATCAGCGTAGACTAAGGCTACCAGTTTCTTATTGCGTTCAATCACAAGACTTTCCAGAACAAACGGCATGTTGTTGAGACGTGCCTCTATTTCTTCCGGAAAAATGTTTTGTCCGCTGGAGCTAAGGATCATGGTCTTGCTTCGTCCGCGTATGTAGAGGTTGTTATTTTCATCCAGCGTGCCTAAGTCGCCGGTGCGCAGCCAGCCGTCTTCGGTGAATACTTCCTTGGTGGCTTCCGGGTTTTTATAATAACCCACCATTACGTTTTCGCCGCGTACCTGTATTTCGCCGAGCCGGTCGTCCGGATTTTCCTTGTAGATACGTGCTTCCATGATGTCGAGTACCCGTCCGGAAGAGGTGGGCACGAATTCGTTCCAGGGAGCGTAGCTGATCAGCGGTCCGCATTCCGTCATGCCGTAACCTATGTTGAACGGGAATTTGATGCGGTGGAAGAACTCTTCCACTTCCGGGTTCATTGCGGCTCCTCCGATAATCACTTCTTTGAACCGGCCGCCCAGTGCGTCCACCAGTTTCTTACGGATTTGTCCGTATATCTGTCCGTCCAGCAACGGGATGCTGAGGGCCCATTTCATGGACTTTTTGTTGATGATGGGTTGAATGACATTCTTGTATATCTTTTCGATAACGAGGGGGACGGTGATTATCAGGTTTGGTTTTACTTCTTCGAACGCTTTCATCAGAATTTTTGGCGAGGGCACTTTGCCCAACAATGTGACGTGCGTACCCACAGCCGTAGCGGTCAGGAAGTCGAAGGCGCAACCATAGGCATGCGCCAGGGGCAGGAAAGACAGCACCTTGTCTCCTTTTTTCAGTAATCCGGTGCGAATGCCGAAAGTGACGTTACCTGCAAGGTTGTTGCCTGTCAGCATAACGCCTTTGCTGAATCCCGTTGTGCCGGAGGTATAGTTCAGCAACATTACTTTGTCGTTGGAAAGATCCGTATAAACTACATCTTCCTGCCGGAACCCTTTCGGATAGGTCTTGTGCATCTCGTTGTCCAAGTGTTTGAGAAAACGTTGGATGGTTTCTCCGTCGCGCTGGTACAAGCAGCGGAAGTCGTTGAGTGAGAAAACGCCGCGCAGCCCGGTGAGCCGTTCTTCTTCCAGATGTTCCCAAATGCTGTCGCTGGTGAAAAGGAAGACGGATTCCGAATGGTTGACGATGTGGTGCACATCATTGGGATTGAAATCCTGCAAGATGGGCACTACGATGCCGCCGTAGGTGATGGTGGCCATATATGCAATGCACCAGCGGGCGTTGTTTTTGCCGATAACCGCTATTTTGTCGCCGCGGCGCAGGCTGCAATGCTTGAATAGCAGATGCAACTTGGCTATTTCTTGCGCTACTTCTCCATAAGTATAGCTTTCGTTTTCTCCGTAATCGGTGTAGCAGGGGAGGTCCCAATTCTCGCGGAAACTATGTTCGTATAGCTTGATAAAGTTTTCTTGTATCATTGCACGTTTTTTGATGAATTGTGCAAAAGTAGGAAAAATATAATAATAATGTGTACCTTTGCCCCGAAAATCTGATTTAGGCTCATGATAGATACCAATATATTTCAAGATAAGACGGCGGTTTACTATACGTTGGGGTGCAAGCTGAATTTCTCGGAGACCTCGACTATCGGTAAGATCCTGCGGGAGGCAGGAGTGCGTACGGCACGCAAAGGAGAGAAAGCGGATATATGTGTGGTAAACACCTGTTCGGTCACCGAGGTGGCCGATAAGAAATGCCGCCAGGCCATTCATCGGCTGGTGAAGCAGCATCCGGGCGCTTTTGTGGTGGTGACGGGATGTTATGCCCAGTTGAAGCCGGATGTGGTGGCAAAGATAGAAGGTGTGGATGTTGTGCTTGGGGCGGAACAGAAGAAAGACCTGCTCCGGTATCTGGGCGATTTGCAGAAGCATGAAACGGGTGAAGCCTATACTTCCGCTTTGAAGGATATCCGTTCGTTTGCTCCGTCGTGTTCGCGTGGCGACCGCACCCGTTTTTTCCTGAAAGTACAGGACGGTTGCGACTATTATTGTTCCTATTGCACCATTCCCTTTGCCAGAGGACGCAGCCGCAACGGAAGCGTTGCTTCTTTGGTGGAACAGGCCCGTCAGGCGGCAGCCGAAGGTGGAAAGGAGATTGTGCTGACGGGGGTCAATATCGGTGATTTCGGCAAGACGACGGGAGAGACTTTCTTTGATTTGGTCAAGGCATTGGATGAGGTGGAGGGCATTGAGCGTTACCGCATATCTTCCATTGAGCCTAATCTGCTGACGGACGAAATCATAGAGTTCGTGTCCCGTTCCAAGCGGTTCATGCCTCACTTCCACATCCCGTTGCAGTCGGGCAGCGATGAAGTGCTGAAGCTGATGCGCAGGCGGTATGACACAGCACTGTTTGCTTCTAAGGTGAAGAAGATAAAGGAAGTGATGCCCGACGCGTTTATCGGAGTGGACGTGATTGTAGGCACGCGTGGGGAGACGGAAGAGTATTTTGAACAGGCATACCGCTTCATTCAGGGGCTGGATGTGACGCAACTTCATGTGTTCAGCTATTCCGAACGTCCGGGTACGCAGGCCTTGAAAATAGAGCATGTGGTATCCTCCGAGGAAAAACACAGACGCAGCCAACTTCTGCTGGAATTGTCGGAGGAAAAAACGCGTTCGTTCTATGCCCGCCATATCGGACAGACGATGCCCGTTCTCTTGGAACGCTCCAAGCCGGGGACGCCGATGCATGGCTTCACTCCGAACTACATCCGGGTGGAGGTTCCGCACGATGATGCGCTGGACAACCGCGTGGTTCCGGCGCGTATGGGAGAGTTCAATGAAGACGGTACGGCTCTTCTGGGTCTGTTGGGCGATGCCGGCGGCCGGTAACTGATAGCCGTAATTAATGATCGGAATTAGTAATTTGAAATTGACAGAGTGAAATCAAGATTAATCTATTGGCTGACTTATGCCGGTATGTGGCTGTTGGCGTTATTGCCTTTCAGGGCGCTTTATGTGCTGTCCGACGGATTTTGCTTTCTGATGCATCACATTGTGCACTACCGGCGCAGGGTGGTACGCAATAACCTGCGCAACGCATTCCCCGAGAAGTCCGAAGCGGAGCTGAGGGAGATAGAGCGCAAGTTCTACCGTTACATCTGCGACTATATGCTGGAGGAGGTGAAGATGCTGCGCATGTCTTTCAAGGAGCTTTGCTGTCGCATGGAATATGACAATAAGGAAGAATTTCTTGCCATGATTGAAAGGCATGGCGGGATAGTGCTCCTCATTCCCCATTATGCAAACTTCGAATGGATCATAGGCATGGGGGCTATCATGCAGGAGGGCGACATACCGGTGCAAATCTACAAACCGCTGCACAACCGATATATGGATGCGATGTTCAAGCGTATACGCGCCCGTTTTGGCGGTTACAATGTGCCGAAACATTCTACGGCGCGCGAAATCATCAGGTTGTGTCGCGACAATAAGCGTGTGGCAGTGGGAATGATAACCGACCAATCCCCCAATATCAACGAGGCTCATCATTGGACTACTTTCCTGAATCAGGACACCGGCTTTATGGACGGCGCCGAACGCATAGCCAAGCTGATGGATTTCCCCGTATTCTATTGTGAATTGAAGAAGCAGCGCAGGGGATATTGCAGGGTGGAGTTCGACTTGATAACCGAAACTCCCAAAGAAACGGCCGACGGAGAGATAACCGAACTGTTTGCCCGAAGGCTGGAACAGACCATTCGCAGGGAACCGGCTTATTGGTTCTGGTCGCATAAGCGCTGGAAACTGAAACGCGAAGATGTGGTGCGGCATGGATAAGGTGGCTGTTGTCATATTGAACTGGAACGGCTGTGAGATGCTACGTTCGTTTCTGCCGTCCGTAGTGCGCTGTTCGGATACGGAGGGCACGGAGATTTATGTGGCGGACAACGGTTCGACGGATGCTTCCGTTGAGATGCTCCGCCAAGAGTTTCCTTCCGTACACCTTATTATATTAGACAAAAACCGGGGCTTTGCCGAAGGCTATAACCTTGCTTTGCAGCAGGTGTCTGCCGAATATGTGGTGCTGCTGAACTCCGATGTGGAGGTTACCGGGCATTGGCTTGCGCCGCTGGTGGACTATATGGATGCCCATCCGGAGGTTGCGGCGTGCCAGCCCAAAATCCGGAGTTGGCGGTACAAGGAACGGTTTGAATATGCAGGCGCCGCCGGCGGGTTCATAGACCGTTACGGCTATCCTTTCTGCCGCGGGCGGATAATGGGAGTGGTGGAGGAGGACAACGGGCAGTATGACACCGTTGTTCCGGTGTTCTGGGCTACGGGAGCTGCCTTGTTCATACGCCTGAAGGACTATCAGGATGCCGGCGGACTGGACGGACGTTTTTTTGCCCACATGGAAGAGATCGACCTGTGTTGGCGGCTTCGTGCCCGCGGGCGGATGCTGGTTTGTGTACCCCAAAGCACCGTCTACCATGTGGGGGGCGCCACCCTGAAGAAAGAGAATCCCCATAAGACTTTTCTCAATTTCCGCAACAATCTTGTAATGTTGTATAAGAATCTGCCGGAAGAAGAACTGGGCTATGTGATGCGTGTGCGGACGGTGCTCGATTGTGTGGCTGCCCTGAGTTTCCTGTTGAAAGGCCAGTTTGCCAATATGTGGGCGGTGCTTCGTGCACGCCGCGCTTTTCATTCACTCCGCCCCCTGTTTGCGGCTGATCGTGAAGAGAATCTGAAAAAAACATCCCTTCCGGTTATTCCCGAACGGACAAAAAGCAGTATCTTGGTGCAGTTTTATTTACATGGGAAGAAGTTCTTTTCCCGCTTGTAAGAACTGTTCTCTTTTTCTAAAATTATTGTATCATTAAAAGTTATTGTTTTATGGACAAATTGGTAAGGAAGATCGGGTTGGTGGCGCATGATGCCATGAAGAAAGACCTCATAGAGTGGGCGCTTTGGAATTCGGAGTTGCTTATGGGACATAAATTCTACTGTACGGGCACTACGGGAACACTTATTCTGGAAGCGCTGAAGGAGAAGCATCCCGATGTCGAATGGGATTTCACAATTCTTAAATCCGGCCCTTTGGGCGGCGACCAGCAGATGGGTTCGCGCATTGTGGATGGGGAAATAGATTATCTCTTCTTCTTTACAGATCCCATGACCTTGCAGCCGCACGATACGGATGTCAAAGCCTTGACACGTCTGGCTGGTGTGGAGAATATTGTTTTCTGCTGCAATCGCAGTACGGCCGACCACATCATTTCGAGCCCTCTCTTTCTTGATCCTACTTACGAGCGTACCGTTCCCGATTACAGCAACTATGCCAAGCGCTTCGAGAATAAACCGGTCGTTGCCGAAGCCGTTGAGTCGGCAAAGAAGAGGAAGAAAAGAAAATAATGTTGATATTTATTAATGAGAATGCGGTGCTTTGCAATCTCATGATTATCAAGATGTAATATAACAGCCTATCTCAGTCCCATACAGAGGCTACCTTAGTCCTATACTGAGACAGTCTTTGTATGGGACTGAGATAGGCTATGTATGCGATCGTCTTTTGAAAAAACTCGTTTTGTAAAGGAAACGGAATGCCCGTATAATATTGCTACCGTTTCATTCACTGCTGCTGCCTGGAAGTATGAATCTCTATTCCTGCCGCTTCTATGTCCGCTCCCATTGGCGGATTGCGTTTTGACAGTTTCAGTTCGATGTCCTCTATTGGGGGAAAGTCTCCGAACAACCGTTTCACAATACGTCCTCCGACGTGCTCCAACAGCTTGGAGGGAATTTCCATCTCCTTCTTCACAGTTTCATATACTTCCGCATAGCTTACGGTGTCTGTTACATCATCACTCTGCATGGCATGCTCGATGTCTACTTTCAGTCGCAAACTGACGACGAACTCATTGCCGACTAAGGTCTCTTGTCGGCCCACGCCATGATGGGCGAAGAAACGTATCCGATCCAAAAATATATAACTGCTCATAATGAAAAGATAATAGTCTTTCATGCAAACTTATGGATAATATCTTTGTTCTACAAGTCTTGGAACGCGATTTTTGTACTTTTCAGGAAAAAAGGACGTGAAAATTTTTATTCTAATTATATTTCTATAACTTTGCATTGAAGTTCGGTGGCGACTGTGGCTTGATTTTTTTTAATAAAATATAATTAGAAGCGTTGTGCTTTGTCCTCTAAATGGAAACCTAGGAAATTTTCATTATTTAGCGAAGGACAGCACAGTGGATTCTCACGTTTATAGCGTGGGACTGCTGTCTGTTTTCGTTAAAGGGCTATTCCTAGGGCCTCCATTTAGAAACAGCACGCAGCTCCACGTTTCTGTTTCTAACCGGTCCTTTTCGGAGTTTGGAGGACGCATGCTTCCGGTCTGCCTGTGCAGATAGAAGTTTATAAGACGTTTATGCAAATAAGAATATTGTTGGTTCTATTGTGCGTACTTTTCATGACTCCGAATGGCGTGTATGCGAAAGCGGGTAATGGGGAAAATACCCCGCACCATGCCAAGCGAATATTCAATCCGGACTCACGCACCGGGCGCAATAACCATTCATTGCTGCTGAAAACGAATGTGGCGGCGTGGGGAATGGCAATTATGAACGCAGCGGTGGAATATGACATCTCGCCTGCTGTTTCTGTCCTTTTACCTTTTTATTACTCTTCTGTCGATTATCTTACTTCTTCCCGCAAGTTCTGCACTTTCTGCGTGCAGCCCGAAGTGCGTTACTGGTTCAGACAAGTGGACGGACTCTTCACCGGTGTACATGTCGGGGTGGCCTCTTATAATTATGCCCTTAAGAACAATACCTACCGCTATCAGAACAGTGATACGGGTGCCCCGTTGCTGAATGTGGGACTTGCTGCCGGCTACCGTCTCCCGCTTGGAAAGGGCGGGCGCTGGTGTGTGGAGTTTTCGTTGGGAGTGGGGTATGCTTATCTGGATTATGACCGTTTCTTCAACATTCCCAACGGCGCTTATGTGGATACACGCCATAGGAATTTTTTCGGCATAGACCACGTAGGCATCTCGTTGGGCTACCGCATTGATTGGAAAGGAGGCCGGCGATGAAAAAACTGTTGATAGCTGTCTGCAGCTTGTTGTCCATATCCCTGCTGGGAGGATGCAGCGTGCGCGAATTGCCGGAGGACGGCGGAGTAGACCCTACGATTGTGCATACCGAAATAGTCCTGTTGCCCGGTGCGGACATGACCCCGTTCGATGTTCCGGAATTCTCCACCCGCGCCGCCGACCCTCGTGAATACAAGGTGCGTTACATCGTGGAAGTCTATGCCGATGATAAGTTCGACCAAAGCCTGCAATTTCGCCGCCAACTCATTTGTGATGAGGGAGATACGGAGGATGTGACTTTGGAATGTGACCTTCATGCACGCAACTACCGGGTGGTGGCATGGCGCGACTTTGTGCTTGCTTCCGGAGTTTCCGGCAATGTTGCCGACGACTGTTTTTATACTACCTCTGATTTCTCTGCCGTCAAACTGAAAGGAGACTATACGGGCGGAACCGACTATAAGGATGTGTTCTGCGGGCAAGCTGCCCTTGACCTTTCACCCTATCGCTGCCAATCGGAAGCCGGACACCGCGAGGAGATGCAACTGGAGCGTCCGTTGGCAAAGGTGGAGTTGATTACCACCGACATTGTCAAGTACCTCAACAAGCTGGAGCAAACGAAAAGTATCCGGGACGCAGCCATAGATGATTTTACGGTGCAGGTGCTTTATACCGGATATTTCCCCGTAGGCTTTAATGTTGTCTCCAACCGCCCCAATGAGGCGGTTATGGGCATAAAGTTCACTTCCAACCTTCTCGTCCTTTCAGACAATGAAGCCTGTCTGGCTTTCGACTACGTGCTGGTGAACGGCGAAGAATCTTCCGTCACCTTAGAAATGATCATTTACAACGAGGAGGGACAGGAGGTGAATCGCGTCACCGGGGTGGAAGTGCCTCTCAAGCGGAACAAGATAACCATGGTGCGCGATGAGTTCCTTACTCGTGAATTTGCTCCCGGCATCGGTATTGACCCTGGTTTTGACGGAGAGATAAACGTGGTGGTTCCTTAATTTTCTTATTCAAAAAAATAATATATGTCTCACTCAAACAAAACTAATATGAAAAAGTATTTCTCACTACTGGCAGGTCTTATCCTGTTGGTTTTCACAGCCTGTCAGAGTGACGAGCTGGTGAATGGTGGAAGAAACGGCGAAGTGGCCGCTTCTTTCAGTGTACAGTTGCCGGATGACGGCCATTCTGCTGTCACCCGCGCTGCCGGTGACGGTGTGCAGGTGAACCGTTGCATCATGGAAATCTATCTGAATGACGAATTGTATAAGCGTGAAGTCAGTGCCGTTCAGGCGGATGGGCTGACAGCTAAATTCGATGTCCGTCTGGTTACGTCACAAACGTATAACTTCGTATTCTGGGCAGACCATGTGGCGTCTGCTGAAGGTGAGGATATTAAAACCGATTTGCATTACAACACTGCTGACCTTCGTAACATAGCTATGATAGGCACTTACAATGGGAGTAGCAAGGATGATACGCGTGATGCTTTCTCTGCTAGTCTGGAGAAGCTGGTTACAAATGCTTTTTCTGAAAGTGTGGAGTTGACTCGTCCGTTCGGACAGTTGAATATCAAGACGGAAGATTTGGCTTTGATTCCTGAAAATCAAAGAGAGGCATTGACTCCGACAACTGCTACCTTGTCGTTCAAGAACCTTTATACCGGCTTTAATGCTGCTACGGGGGATTTGATTGGCGAACCGATAACTTTGGCTTACGAAAAAGCGGCAGATGTGGTGGATGCTACCGGTAATCTGACTGTGGATTATCTTTTTGCACCGAAAGCTGTAGGCGAGCAACATTTGGTAAATATGACACTTGCCGTAAACAATGCTGCCGGTAAGCTGATTACTACGAAAGATTTGAATACTATACCTGTTCAGCGCAATTATAAGACAAATGTAACGGGCAATTTGCTGACGGTTGACGGTAAGGTTAAGGTAACAGTAAAGCCTACGTTTTCTTCTCCTGATTTAAGTGAGACAGTGAAAGAAGTAGCGCTCGTAAGTGAAGTCACTGAAGCCTTAAAAACCAATACTAACGTTGTCGTTACGACACCTCCGACGCAGGCGGAAACCATTTCATTACCTAAATATGAGGAAGAAGATGTAGCGGTGTCCATAACATTGCCTGAAACAGCTCAGGATATTACTATTAATTATTCATCGGAAGGCGGTGAAGAGAGCAAAAATGCTCCTAAGGAATTGAAAATAACGACCCCTTCTGCTAGTAAGGTAATTATTAAGGCGGAAAAGTCTACCGTAACATTGAATGGACAGTCTTATACAGCAGTTGAGGCTGCTACGGCGGAGAATACCTTGATTGTGGAAAGTGGTGTTACTATCGGAACACTGACGTTGAAGAAAGGTAATGTTAAGCTTTATGGAAAGATAACTGCTGCTGTGACGAAGGAGACGGGTTGGAACGGAACTATCATCCGCTGCCTTGATAATCAACAAAGTTATGATAACTTGATAACCGATGCTATTTCAGGGTATACCGGCATTTTGATTGAACGTGAAGCTACATTCGATGCGGCCAAAGTATCTGCCAATTCTTCGGCAACCGTAGGGAAACCAATGAAAATTGCTGCTAACGCCACCATCTCCAACCTGAAAATACATGTAGATCAGGCTGCCGTATCTCCTATCGAGATAATCGACGGAGCTGCCAATGTTACATTTGATAACTTGACAGTATCTTCTACCAATGAATATCCATTGGTGAAAGTATTAGGAACCAATCAGAAAATTACTGTCCGTAACAGTTCTTTATTGCTGACTTCCGGTAAGTCTAATCAGTCTGGTTTCAACATTCAGAACGGCGGTACCGGTAATGTGATTACAGCTTTACTGGAGAATTCCTATATTGGCTTTGGAGCCACGAAGTTGAATGTGGATAAGTCGCAGGATTATGATTATACGAGCGAGAAGAGCGATAATTTTAAAAACTCTTCTTATTCGAGAGCGATTACAGTAGGACGTAATAGTAATAAAGCGTATGATGGAACGGCTGTGACAAACCTGACTGTAAACGATTGTGTTTTTGAAGGAGTGTACTATGCTATTAATACATTGCATAATGTATCGTTGAATATCAATGTGGATAACTCCATTCTTGACGGGCGTGCTGCTTTCAATATTTGGTCTACTGCAAATGCCGGCTCTGTTTTTAATGTGAAGAATTCTAAGCTGATAGGGCGTAACTGTTTTTCTGGTCCTACGGAAGTATTTGCCACTGTTGTGTTGAATGACTATAATGCCACCGATGCCGCACCAGTTAAGTATGTGCGTAACAATACAATAACGTTGGATAACTGTGATGTAGTGAGTGATAATGTTCCACAGACAGAAACCAACTATCAGTATGGTGTAAGCATGCGTTCTCCTTATTATAATAAACTGATATTGAAGAATAATACAAAGTTCCGTGAAACCCGGACGCCGCGTTTGCCGCATGTGGTAGATTTCAATGCCAATGCTTGGCGCAATGAAGTGGTTGATGATGGCTCGATAAATCTTGACGGATGTGCAACGGGTGCAACAGTGTTGCCAAGCCATAAATGGAGTGGACACAGTTATGCTTCCGTAGGAACCGTTGCTGATGACGGTAAGATTTACATAGGTGATCCGGATGTGTTGGCCGGCTTTATTCAAAGCGGAGCCGATGGAAAGAGTGTGGAAGTGGTGCTTGTCCGCGATTTGGATATGGGTAGCCATAATATCACATTGAGCACTTCGTTTGAAAGTATAAGTAATTGTACTTTCAACGGAAATAATCATACCATTGCCAATTATACTTTGTCGAACAAGCAATATGCAGGCTTGTTACCTAATGCCATTCGTGTGACTGTCAAGAACCTTACTCTGAAGAATGCGAATATTACAGCAGTTAATGATGGCAGTAACAATGCTTATGCCGGCGGATTTATCGGTCGTGCCTATGGTACGAACGTGGTAGAGAATTGTACACTCGAAAATAGTATCGTGCAGGGTATCAATAAAGTGGGTGGCATAGCCGGTTTCCAGGCTGAGAATGGTATCAGCATCAGAAAATGTACTGTGAAAGGTTCGACGATTAAGGTAGATACCGAGAATCAGGAGTATGGTCAGTGTGGCGGTATTTTAGGTTATATCGGTTCAGTGGCGGTTGCCAATGAAGTAAGCGGAAATTTCATCATCAATACCAAAGTAGAAGCTCCGGCTAATACGAATATCGGTGAGGAGCATCGTAAGAGCAGCATTTGTGTAGGTACATTGCAAGGTGTGAAAGGTCAGTCTTTGGTTATCGATATGCCGTTCAGCTATATTCAAAGTTCAACCTTTAATGGTAAGACGATCGATAAAACAGAATATATGGGGCTGCTGGGAGGAATACGATACGAGGAAACCCAGCCTTCGCTGACTATTAACGGTACGAGATTTTAGGAATGTCTTTCTATTCTAAAACATTATTAATATGAAAAAGAGTTTTTTACTGCTGGCGGGTCTTATCCTGTTGGCTTTCACAGCCTGTCAGAATGACGAGTTGGTGAATGGTGGAAGTGGCAACGAGACTGCTGTATCTTTCAGTGTGCAGTTGCCGGGTGCTAATGCTCCTTCTACCCGCGCGGCGGGCGACGGTACACAGGTGAACCGTTGTATCATGGAGATTTATTTGGGTGACAAACTTTATGGTGAGCGTCAGGTGGTGCCTGTGGCGGGTAATAAAACTGCGACCTTCAACGTGAGGCTGGTAACTTCACAAACCTATGACTTTGTGTTCTGGGCGGATGTTTCCGGAGAGGGAGGCATTAAGACCGACAGACATTACCAGACTACTAATGGTTTACAGAATATTTCTCTTCTCGGAAATTATGCCGGAAACGATGACTCTCGCGATGCCTTTACGGGCGTATTGCTGAGTAAGTTGGTGACCGGAGCCTTCAATGAGGCAGTGGAATTGACCCGCCCCTTTGGTCAGTTGAATATTAAGACCACAGACCTTGGGAGTATTCCCACAGATAGAACGGCGCTTATTCCTGCCACTGCATCGTTGGCGTTCAAAGGGGTATATAAGGGCTTTAATGCTCATACAGGCGCAGTGACAGGTGATTTGGCCGCACTTTCTTACAACGAAAATGCTGCTGTTGTAGATGGTGATGGTGCACTGACCATGGATTATCTTTTTGCTCCGAAAGAGGGACAATTGCTGACGAATATGGTGTTGACAATGAATAATGCCGCTGGAGAGAAGATTACCGATAAGGAATTGAGTAATATTCCTGTTCAGCGTAACTACAAGACGAATGTGACAGGCAGCATGCTGACTGTGTCGGGCCAGTTTGTCGCAACCTTAGAACCGGCGTTCACAGGTGATTTGGATAAGAAGATTGTGGAAGTAGCTAATATTGCAGACGTAGCCGATGCGTTGAAAACCTGTGATAATGTAGTTGTTACAACTGCTCCGGCGCAAGATGCAACCATTGAGTTACCTAAATATACGGCAACGGATAAGGCTGTTTCCATTACATTGCCGGAAACAACGAATAAGACGGTGACGATTAATTATACCAATGATGCAGGAAATTCAAATCCTCCGAAAGAACTTACTATCATAGCTCCGCAAACCAAAAAACTGGTCATTGACGCAAAGCAGACAACCGTCTATCTGAATGGAACGAAGTATGATGAGATAGAAGCCGGTACTGCCGAAAATACGTTGGTAATCAATGACGGGGTGACTGTTGACAAACTGACAGTGAATGCCGGTAATGTAAAGGTGTTTGGTAAAGGTACGATTACTACAATTCTAAAGAGCACCGAAAACACCGGCATTACATATATTTATGCTTCAAATCAGGCACAGCTTCCCGCCACCTTGCCGCAAGGCTTTGAAAAGGTGTCTTTGGAAGCGGAGAACCTCAAAGAGGCTATGGCTGAAGGCGGCGTATATCAGTTGAAAGAAGATGTTGACATAACAGGTAGAAGCATTGAGATTCCTGCCAATAAGACGGCTACCTTAGACCTGAACGGCAACACCATTACAGCAGCCAATCGGGGAGTAGACGGAATTGCGGTATATGGAAATCTGACACTGAAAGACAGCAAGGGAAACGGCCGGATTATTGCAAATAAGGATTATACAGGCGGCGCTTATGGTGCAGGCTTGATCCGTATTATAGGTGAAAATGCGGCTATGATTATGCAGAGCGGCACTATTTATGCCGCCAGAGAAAATGCTACAAATAATGGGCAGTATGGTGTGGCTGTTTATGAAGGTGGCGATTTCACCATAACCGGCGGTAAGATCGAAGCAGGCTGGTCTGCGGTGTTAGGTAATGGTAAGTACAAAACGCAAAATAGTGTAATCAGGATTGAAGGCGGTGAGCTGATTTCTACTTCCGATTATGCAGTGTACTTGCCGCAATCCGGCACAACCACCATTAGTGGCGGTAAGGTGTATGGTGTAGGCGGTGGTGTATGCATCAACCGCGGTACACTGAATGTTGAAGGCACAGCCTTGATCACCAGTAAGGGTACAGGCGATACCGGAGATTGGGGCGACGGTACCGGCAATATGGAAAGTGCGGCAATCAATGTAGCTGCCAAATATGGCGATTGTGTCGTGAACATCAAAGGCGGTACACTGACAGCAGAGGCTAATGCGCTTGTTTCTACGGGCAATGCCGGCTACACACCGGCTATCAACGTCAGTGGCGGTACATTCTCCGATCCGAGTCTGCTCGGCCATCTGTCTGCCGGGGCCAATGTGAAAGTCAAACTTCTGAAGGACTATGAGGGTCCGGGACTGGGCATTTTCTATGGTAAAGATAAAAATAATAAAGAGGAAAACGGTAGCCGGGCTACGGTTGAGATAGACTTGAACCAACATGCATGGAATCTTACCAATGATCCGTTATTTGGTTCTACCGGATACCAGAACCAATACTTCCATCTTGAAAAAGATGCTTTTGTTACTTTCAGGAATGGTACTGTTCAGCCCAAAGAGGTGGCGTCAGGCAGGATGCTTATACAGAATTACTGTCATCTGACACTGGACAAAGTCAAACTGATTGGCGGAAGTTCTTGTAAGTATGTTATCTCCAATAATAACGGAAGCTGTACGATTTCAAACTCTACCATTACTGCTGCAGCAGGACAATGTGCGTTCGATGTTTACTCCTACAAGCCTTATCCGGGAGGGGTAACGGTCACTGTCAATGGCCAAAGCGTCATTAATGGCCGCGTAGAGTTTGACGGTGATAGCGGTAAGAAGAACGGTAATCTTGTCATTAATGGTGGTACTATCAATGGTAACTTGAGTGCGAATAATGATTATTATGACAGCATAAACAAGAACATTATCATCAAGGAAGGCGTTACATTTGGCGCAGACGTTACCGGATGGGACGACTATAAATAACTATGGTAATGCGGCGGATGCCGCTTGCCGGAAATATATAGAAACATCCAGTTTGCATGGAAAACAGTTGGAAAGTGTTCCGTTTCCATGCTATACTGTTTGTATTTGTTTGTTTGTTTTCCCTGCGTTGTGAAACGCGGGGAAATTTTTTATATGATTTGGCTTTGTAAGCTCTCAATTTAGTACGTCAATCCGAATAACCATAGCGGAATTTCATTACGGAAGCCCACTTCGATATTATTCAATGCCAGGTAGCCTTTTTCCACACCGGCCAATTGTTGCTGTGTCTTGTTTTTTATAAAATACAAAAGCGGTGGAGTTTTGTATTCTATAAAATACAAAAATAACAGAAAATTGCATCTTGGAGAATACAATTAACAGGAAAGCGGTGGAGACTTCTCAAAAGTTTTCCACCGCTTTCTTATTAATTATCAGTTTAAATGCACTTGTCTTATCGTCCGTTTTGTGCGATAAGTTCTTTTATCTTTTCATTCAGGCTTTCGGCTTTCATCAGTTGCTCCAGCGTCAGGTGCATGCGCCAGCGCCAGTAGTGACGTGGGTTGGCTGGCACATTAATGCGCTCTTCCTGTGCGTTGGGGTTGCGCCATTTGCCGTCCATGGACATCCAGTCTTGCAGGGAGAGGATGGCGAGTATGGAGTTGCTTTGCAGATGCTTGCGCACCACCTCTTCGCAAAGCTCGGGAGTGGCAGTTGCGGGGGCAGCGCCATAGTGTCCGAGCATCGTGTTGTAGTAACGTTGCGTTTGCTGAAAGTCTTCTTCCCACCAGCCGCGCAGTGTGGACATGTCGTGGGTGGATATGGTGCAGACTGAGCGGTATGGATACCACTCCGGATGCCCGAACTCCTGTGTGGGGTCTTTGGGCATGCGCTGTATCTCCAGTGAGAGGATACGCAGATCGTTCATCACCCATGCCACGCAATCGGGAATCATACCCAAGTCCTCACCGCATACCAACATTCGGGTGGACTGTGTCAGTTGAGGCAGCTTGTTCATGGCTTGCTCGCGCCAGAACTCGTTGTGGCGGTGGTAGTAGTAGTGGTCGTACAGGCGGTTGAAGGCCGATTTCTCCCAATCATTCAGGGAGCGGTACACATAGTCGTGTTGCACGCCGATACGGGGATGATATTTGTACGGGTCGTGGCGGTCGGGTACAAACAGTACGTCGCTGATGAGCGCATACAAGCCGTCGCGCACCCAAATGCTGTCTTCGTCCGTCTTGCCGGCAAAGTAGGCTTCTACCTTACGTTGGGTGTCAAACTCCGGACGCATCCGGTAGATTTCCCACGTGTCCGTCGGTTCGATGAAGGTTTGCTTCACGTAGTCGGTGTGCGGACCGAACATCTGTCCGAGGAAATATTCGTGTATATACGGTTTCAGGAACTCATCGCGAAAGGGGAGTCCGTAGCTTTCTATCTCTTCACGTGTCATGGGTAGGGCGGGTACAAACTGCCCCAGCAGGCCATGTACGGCGTGCATCGGGATTTCCCAGATGCGGAAGAAGCCGAGGATGTGGTCGATGCGATAGGCGTCGAAGTATTCCGCCATTTTGCGGAAGCGCTTCATCCACCATGCATAACCGTCTTTTTCCATGACATCCCAGTTATAGGTGGGGAAGCCCCAGTTTTGTCCATTCACCGAGAAATCGTCGGGTGGTGCGCCGGCTTGTCCGTTCAGGTTGAAATAATGGGGTTCTGTCCATGCTTCTACGCTGTTGCGACTGATGCCGATGGGGATGTCGCCTTTCAGTACGACGCCGTTGGCGCGTGCGTGTTCAGTGGCGGCGAGTAGCTGCCGGTGCAGGTTGAACTGGATGTAATAATAGATGGCGATATGCGGATAATCCGCCGATTCCGGCTGGCAGAGTTTCTCTATCTCTTGGATGTCGTAGCTGCTGTACTTCGGCCACTCGCGGAAGTTGGGCGTTTTATAGGCGTCACGCAGATAGCTGAAAACGGCATACGGTTGTAACCATTCCTTGTTCGACTCGAAAAACTCATGGAAGGCTGCCGAGGCCAGCACCTTCTCTCCCTCTTGCTTGAAGATGAGGTGGAAGTATTCCCATTTGGTTTTGTTGACTGCCTCATAATCGACGGAGGGCAGGGCATTCAGTTCCTTCTGACGTTTGTTGAACGCAGCCATAAGTTTCTTGTCTTTCAATGCACCCAGTTGTTTCAAGTCTGTGTACATCGGGTGGAAAGCATAGATGGAGATGCTGTTATAAGGATAGGAGTCTGTCCACGTATGTGTCATGGTGGTGTCGTTGATCGGCAGAATCTGTACGGCTTTCTGCCGGGTGCTGACGGCCCAGTCGATCATGCGTTTTAAATCGCCGAAATCGCCTACACCGAAACTTTTCTCGGAACGGAGTGAGAATACGGGTACGGCAACACCCGAACCTTTCCAGACGGGAAGGTTGAAATATACATAACGGTCACCGATAACCAGTGTCTCGTTTGCACCGCTTTGCGGGTCCGCCATATACCGGTTCGGATTGTTTTCCCAGCATACGGCGCGGCGTTCTTTCTTGTTGTATAGAATGAATTTGTATTCCAACGGAAAATGGATTTTGGAGGCATCTGCCTCTATTTGCCATTCAGGGAAGTTGGCATCACTCATAAGTACGGCCTTGTCCGGATTCCAGTTTCCGAAGATCGGCTGGTTTCCGCAGATGCCCAGACAGTGGTCACTGTCGATGCAGGGGGCATACGCTTTTATCAGCAGGCCTTTTTTATGCCCCTTAGGAGCAGCACTGCGTTCGCGGTGTGCCAGAAGGGATTCCGTAAAGGCGGAGGTGTAGAAATATTGCTGCTCCGGCAGGTTCTTCCAGCAATCTTGTATCCGGTAGGTTTTCTTGGAGTTTCCGGAGAGGTAAAGAGTGCGGGGCAGGCTGTTCCACTCGACACGTATAGGGTGCCCGTCGCGGAAAATATAGTAGCTGTATAGGACGTATCCGCTTTCCGGCACTGCAATGTCTGCTTCCGCAGCCCAATGGATGCCGTCTATGGTTTGTAGCGGAAATGCTTTGGAGGGATGTCCGTTTCCAAGTTCCGGGATGGAGCCTGAAACTCTGACTTCTTCACCCCAATTGGTTCTGTACTCGATATTAAATGATAAGGTCATATATATTAGATTTAGAAATAGCAATAGCTGCAATGATTATGCAAGTATAAAAAATATTCTTCATAATCATGCAGCTATTGTCTGCTATCTCGTTTAAAATCCTATGCAAACGTTTGCTCTTCCGATTATCCGCAGCGGGATGCACCGCAAGTGGTGCAGATGAGACAACCTTCCTGATAGACAAGGGTTTCGTTGCCGCAGTTCGGGCATTTTTTGCCTTTGGCCTCTGTGCCGTCTGTGACGTACTTCTTCAGAGCGCGTTCCACACCGTTCTTCCAAGTATTGATGTTTTCGCTATCCAGCTGGAGTGAGCTTACCAGTTTCATTACCTGCTCGATAGGCATGCGGTAACGCAATACGCCGGAGATGAGCTTGGCGTAATTCCAATATTCCTTGTTGAATTTCTCGGACAGTCCCTCGATAGTGACCTTGTAACCGCGTTTGTTCTCAAACTGGAAGTCGTAACGCTTGTTCCCGTTCTCATCGACGTTCTTGATGATATGTCCTGTTGAAACATTCTTCGGGAGGATGATGCCTTCGTCGTCATCTTGAAGACCGGTGAATATCTCGTAGGGATGTCCGTCCAGCAATCCGACGAATGCCACCCATTTTTCCTTATTGTTCTGGAAACGCACAACGTCTGCTTCAAGCACTTTCGGACGTGTCTCGACAACCGTAGGCGGCTTGCATGGCGGGAGTTCGTTTTTCTTGTCGCTCTTGGTGGAGATGAGTACGCCGGAACGCGAACCGTCACGATACACCGTACAGCCTTTACAGCCCGATTTCCATGCTTCGACGTACAGGCGGTTTACCAGTTCCTCGTCCACATCGTTCGGTAGGTTAATGGTTACGCTGATGGAGTGGTCCACCCATTTTTGAATACGTCCCTGCATTTTGACTTTCATCAGCCAGTCTACATCGTTGGAAGTCGCTTTATAATAAGGTGACTTCTCAACCAGTGCATCTATTTCTTCTTGCGTATAGCGTTTGGCTGGGTCGTAACCTTCTGCCTCCATCCATGTCACGAATTTGGGGTGGAATACGATGTATTCTTCAAAAGCGTCTCCGGTTTCGTCGACAAAGTCGATATGTACGTTGGAATCGTTCGGGTTGACTTTGCGGCGGCGTTTGTAGACGGGCAGGAATACGGGTTCGATGCCGGAAGTGGTCTGTGTCATCAAACTTGTTGTACCTGTCGGCGCAATGGTGAGACAGGCAATGTTACGACGGCCGTATTTCTTCATTTCCTCATACAGTTCGGGGTCGGCCTCGCGCAAACGGTTGATGAACGGGTTGTTCTTCTCACGTTCGCTGTCGTAAACTTCAAAAGCACCACGCTCTTTTGCCATTACCACAGACGAGCGGTAGGCACTCAGCGCTACTGTCTTATGCACTTGTTCGGCGAATTCGGTCGCTTCTTCAGTGCCGTAACGCAATCCCAGTGCTGCAAGCATATCGCCTTCGGCGGTGATTCCCACACCGGTACGGCGACCCTGACCGCTTTTCTTATATATCTTCTGCCACAATACGCTTTCAGTATGTTTCACGTCTTCGCTTTCCGGATCGGCATCAATCTTGGCCATGATGCGTTCTATCTTTTCCAACTCCAGATCGATGATATCGTCCATGATGCGCTGGGCCAATGCAACGTGCTTCTTGAAGAGGTCGAAATCGAAGTAAGCGTCCGGCTTGAACGGATTGACTACATAGGAATATAGGTTGATAGCCAGCAAGCGGCAAGAGTCGTAGGGGCATAAAGGTATCTCACCGCAAGGGTTGGTGGATACGGTGCGGTAACCCAAGTCTGCATAGCAATCGGGTACAGACTCTTTTAGAATGGTATCCCAGAAAAGCACACCGGGTTCGGCGGACTTCCATGCGTTGTGCACAATTTTTTTCCACAGATCGGTGGCATTGATTTCTTTCTTGAATACAGGATCGGTGGCGTCAATCGGGTATTGCTGTACGTATGGTTTGCCATCAATGGCTGCTTGCATAAATGCATCGGTCAGTTTGACGGAAACATTGGCGCCTGTCACCTTGCCTTCTGTCATTTTTGCATCGATGAACGCTTCCGAATCCGGATGCTTGATGGACACGCTTAACATGAGCGCACCCCGACGACCGTCTTGGGCCACTTCACGAGTAGAGTTGGAGTAGCGTTCCATGAAAGGAACCAGTCCGGTGGAAGTCAAAGCGGAATTTTTTACCGGAGAACCTTTTGGGCGGATGTGTGATAAGTCGTGTCCTACTCCGCCGCGGCGTTTCATCAGTTGTACCTGCTCTTCGTCCACTTTGAAGATGGCGCCATAAGAATCGGCTTCACCGTCCACACCTATAACAAAACAGTTGGAAAGGGAAGCCACCTGATAGTTGTTACCGATCCCGGTCATCGGACTTCCTTGCGGAACGATGTATTTGAAGTGGTTGAACAACCCGAAGAGTTCTTCGGAACTCAGTGCGTTAGGATACTTGGCCTCAATGCGTGCCACTTCGTTGGCTATTCTCCAGTGCATGTCTTCCGGAGACTTTTCGTAAATATTCCCGAAAGAATCCTTAACTGCATATTTGTTTACCCAAACCCTTGCAGCCAGCTCGTCACCTTGAAAGTATCGTAAAGATTCTTCGTAGGCTTCGTCATAAGAATAAATTTTCTTTTCCACGATGCAATATCTCTTAGATTTAATTGTAAATAAGTAAATGTGTAGAAGTTGTACTTATCGCTAACAAATGTGATTGCAAATCTATGAATGTTTTTTATTATAGCAAAATAAAAAGGTGGAATTTTATTAACCGTATGTAAGTTTTCCAATTTAATTTATTAATTGATTGATTTATATGAGAATATCTTTTTGTGATGAATGAAAAGTTTTCCAAAAAGAAAATTGTGCCTTAACTTATTGCTTGATGGAATTATTCTTTTGGAAAACATGGGAGAATATATTTAGGCCTATTAAACATGTACTCTGTGTTTCTTTCACTATATTTGCAAAAAAAAGAAAGAATGGAAAGCTTAAAACAAAGGAGAACAATTCGTAAGTATCAGCAGAAAGATATTTCTTCTGATTTGTTAAATGATTTGCTTGAAACCGCTTGTCGTGCTTCTACGGTTGGAAACATGCAGGTTTATAGCGTAATTGTAACTCGTGATGCTGACCGCAAAGCTAAATTGGCGCCGGCGCATTTCAATCAGCCTATGGTGCAGACTGCGCCGGTGGTTCTTACTTTTTGCATTGATCTGCGTCGTTTCAGCAAATGGTGTGTGCAGCGCAAGGCGGAACCGGGATATAATAATTTTGAATGGTTTGTCACCGGGGCTGTTGATGCTTTATTGGCAGCGCAAACATTCTGTGTTGCAGCTGAGGAAAAAGGTTTAGGCATTTGCTATTTGGGTACCACTACCTATAATCCTCAAATGATTATTGAGGCACTGGAACTGCCCGAATTGGTTTTTCCTATTACTACCGTTACTGTGGGATGGCCTGCTGAGGTTCCGGCGCAAGTAGACCGCTTGCCTTTGGAAGCCGTTGTCCATGAAGAAATCTATCATGATTATACATCTGAGGATATTGATCGCTTGTATGCTTACAAAGAGTCGTTGTCGGAAAATATACGATTTATAATAGAAAACAATAAGGAAACACTGGCTCAAGTGTTTACGGACGTGCGTTATACGAAGAAAGATAGCGAGGCAATGTCTGAGAACCTTTGGAAAGTGATGAAAGAACAGGGCTTTTAGATTGAAAGGTTAGGTATAATTTATATATAAGGTATAGAGTATGAACTTGCTATATGGAAAGGCAAATGTAACTATACTCTATACCTTATAATTGTTATTCGGGAGTTAGTTCCCTTTTTTCAAGGCTGTTTGGATCTCGTCGATCTCGGCGCGAAATGATTTATCCACTTCTTTTAACTGCTTGATTGTTTTGCAGGCATGCAATACGGTAGCATGATCTTTGTTGCCGATTAGCGTGCCGATCTTTGCAGTAGAGAAATCGGTATGGTTTTTCGCTAAATACATGGCTATCTGCCGCGCCTGCACCACTTCTCGTTTGCGCGATTTGGTATGTATAGCGGCATTCTCCAATCCGAAGTGCTTACATACAGTGGTGATGATATCGTCAATGGTTATGGACTTACTTTCGCAGTTCACAACCTTGCGTACAATGCGTTGTGCCAGTTCCAGGTCGATCTCTTTGTTGTATATAGTGGAATGGGCCATAATGGAGATGACAATACCTTCCAGGTCGCGAACGCTGTTGCCCACATTCTCGGCTATGTAGTCAATGACCTCCGGTGGGAATTGCAAACCGTCGCGGTGTATTTTGTTGCGCAGAATGTTTTTGCGTAATTCTACGGTCGGCTTTTCCAACTCGGCTACCATTCCCCATTTGAAGCGTGTAATCAAGCGCTCTTCCATACCTTGAAGCAATACAGGGGCGCGGTCGGAGGTCAGGATCAGCTGTTTGCCGTTCTGATGCAGATGATTGAAGATATGGAAGAATGTGTTTTGTGTTTTTGTAACACCTGCGAATTCCTGAATATCATCAATAATCAATATATCAATTGTCTGGTAGAAGTTAATAAAGTCGTTGGTCGTGTTGTTACGTACGGAATCGGTGTATTGAACCTGAAATAGATGTGCGGATACATACAATACCCGTTTTTCGGGGTATAGTTCCTTGATTTTTGTACCGATGGCATTGGCAAGGTGGGTTTTTCCCACACCTGACGCTCCGTATAGGAACAACGGGTTGAATATCGTTTTGGCGGGATTGAGTGCCACTGCCTCTGCAACACTGCGAGAAAGCTTATTGCTATATCCTTCAATAAATGTGTCGAAGTTGTATTCCGGATTCAGATGTGGGTCTAAATCAGGAACAGGAATCTGCGGGATAGCTTTGTCTATCGTCGGTTTTTGCGGGATGATAGTACGATGGGTGGATTCGTAGTTTACGGTCTTTTCCGGCCGCGAACTTTTGTCCACCATGACATTATACATCAACTTTGTTCCCTCGCCGATTACCTTGTAAAGAGTCTTACGCAATAGGTCTACAAATTTATCCTCCAGAAACTCATAAAAGAACTGGCTGGGAACTTGTACAACAAGCGTTTTGTCCTCATATTTTAAAGGAATAATGGGGAGAAACCAAGTTTTATATGTCTGTTCAGGAACATTGTCTCTGATAATTTCAAGACAGCGGTTCCACAATCCGACATGATCCTGTTCACTCATAACGGTTACTGATACATTTATTAATTAAGCAAAACTTCTACGTTTGCAAAATTGGTAATCTTATTTGAGAAAAACAAATCTCTTTTTTCTTGTGTTTCTCAATAAAACAATAATCTCTTTACTTTCAGCTACTTATCGGAATATGTGAAAATTCCCCCTTTATATATACTATTGTTTTTGTATAACAGCTTGTAATATAGTAAGATAATGCTGTTTTCGTGGGCTGCTCCTCTCCAAAAGCGGAGTAGATATAAACCCCTTTTTTACTTTGTACATAGACTTATCAAGGGTTTTTCCTTTTTGGATAAATAAGCTTTGTTATTTAGACAAAATCTATATAAGCGTAATTCCTACTTATCTTTCTTACCGAATAAAGAGAAATGAACGTAGCGTTTGGGGTGTGATTTTAAATCTTCTAATAGGCTCGCTGCATTTGCTGTTGTGGCATTCAGGTTATTGTAGAGTGACGGATCGTTCAGCAATAATCCGACAGTATTATCCTTTCGGTTTAATTTATCTGTAATCATTTTTACATTAGCCAATGTGGAGTCTATGCTTTGCATGGCTGTTGCATAATCTATTTCTTTCAAGTTATTTGAAATAAGTACGAAGTTATCCCCAATAGTATTCAGCTTGCCTGTAAGTTGGGGAATGTCCTTGTTCATTAATGTTTGCAGCTGTCCACTGGTCACTGCTAAGTTGGCTGTCAGAGTCTGTACATTATGCAGAGTGGTGGGGATGGCCGGATCTGCCAATACCGTATTTAAAGATCCGAGTATAGAGTCCAGCTTAGGCAGCATCTTTTCCAGTTGCGGCATCATGGCGGCAACTTTTTCCATCATTCCGTTGTTGAGCGTACCGGGAATTGTATCTCCTATCTGGTATTTCTCGCGGGGATTGTTGGCAAGGAGCAGGTTCATTTTGACGCCGCCCAGCATTTCTGCTGCCAGTTCCGCCGTACTGCCTTTGGGAATACGCAAGTCGGTGTTGACATCTATTTCGGCAATTACCTTTCCGGGCTGGCTGTAATCATAGTACAGGTCGCGTACGATGCCTACACGAAAACCGTCGGCAAAGACAGGACTAGACTTGGTAAGTCCGTTGACATTCTGAAATTTGACATAGAAATAACTGGAAGGCTTAAACATATTGATACCTTTCAGGTAATTGATACCATATACTAATATACAGAGAGCAGCTATTCCTGCAATTCCTATTCTGACTTCTTTGGTAATATACTTCATGATGTTATTCTATTTATTTCTTTTTATTTTTAAATTCGTTGATGGCAGCGTTCACATTCACCTTTTTGCCGTTTTTGAAAGCTATGATGAAAGCGTCCTTGAATTGTGCCGTAATTGAGCGTTTGGTGCGTAATACCTTATTGTAATCGGAGGATGCACCATACGTATATTTGTACAGGCCGCCTTCTTTATAATAATCCACGTTCTTCAATCCTTTCAATCGCTTGTCATTTTTTGCCAATGGGCGGGAAGATGTGAGTATTTGTATCTTGAACACCGGGGCGTTGTCTTCTGTTTGCGCAACAGCGTTTTTTTCTGTGCGCCGGGGTGTGGAGTTGCTGTCTTGTCTGACTGTCTTTTCTGTTGCATTCGGCGTTGTGCCGGCAGGAGTCGTATCTTTCTCCTCCGGCAGGTCTTCCGGTAGAATGGTCTGGCTACTTCCGTTCAGACGGATTTCCTGCTCTCGCTTATAGGTAAGGAAAGCGCGAAAAATGCCGTTGGCAAGAGTTGTGGTTCCTGCATCTGTATTCAGGTAACGTTCTTCTTCAGGGGTGGAGATGAAACCCAGTTCAACCAGAATGCTGGGCATGGCGCTGGCTTTCAGTACTAAAAAACCAGCTTGGTGCACGCCTCGGTCCACCCGGCGGCAAGTATTACGGAAATGCTTTTGTACGAGTGAGGCCAGGTGTACGCTTTGCGACATATACTTATCCTGCATGAATTCGAAAATAATATACGATTCGGCAGAATTAGGATTGAACCCCGCATAGCGTGTCTTATAATCGCTTTCGTAGAGAATCACCGAGTTTTCCCGTTTGGCGACTTCGAGGTTGGCATCCGATTTGGCAAGACCTAATGTCCATGTAGAAGCGCCTTTAGCAGTGCGGTTCTTAGCCAATGCATTTGTGTGAATCGAAATGAACAAGTCTGCTTTGGCGTTGTTGGCTATCTCTGCACGACGGTCCAAGGGGATAAAAACATCTCGCGTACGGGTATATACGACTTTTACGTCTGGACAGTTCTTTTGAATTTGTTTGCCGAGTTTGAGTGCAACGTTTAAGTTGATATTCTTTTCTTTGGAGATTTTGCCGACAGCGCCAGGGTCGTGCCCGCCATGTCCGGCATCAATAACGACAACAAAATCTTTTGCTTCGGCACTGCTGCTGCAAAAGGGTGAAATGAGCAGTCCCAAGCAAATATTTATATATAATATGTATCGTCTGTATAGTTTCATATTAAAAATATCGTCGCAAAGATAGCGCAAAGGTCTATTATCGCTCTGCAAAAGTAATGTAATTTTATAGAAAACTCACACTTTGCTTTCAAGTTTTATCTGTAACAGCTTCTTTTTAGGGAGATTTAGTCTTAGTGTTTGCAAAATTTATAGATTTTCTATGTTTGCTTTTAGTTTGCGGTTAGTGGCGAATAGTTCGTTAGACAAATGCCTAACGAACTAAAATTGCTGTATCTCCCGCTTATTCAAATCTTTCTCCTTATTTATTTTCCGCGACGGACATACTTGTTAATAATATCCGTAACTTTGTACGCAAAATTAATAGGTAGACATAGGTATGCTTCTTCGTTTCATAAAGAATTGGACATTGCCTTTAGCAATGCTTGCAGGCACTGCAGGATACTTCTTCTTTGCAAGAGTTCCTTTGTTGGCACCGGTTAAACCCTGTTTGAACGGGCTGATAGCCCTGCTCACTCCAACGTTGATTTTTGCACAATTATTACTTACCTTTTGCAAGGTGGAGGTGCATGAGCTGAAACCGAAGGCATGGCATGGGTGGTTGTTGCTGTTTCAGACAGTTTCGTGCCTGGCTGTTGCCGCCTTGTTGGTATGCTGCCCTATGGAGGAGATGTATCGGGAAGTTTTTGAGGGGGCTATGGTATGCCTTATCTGCCCTACGGCCACTGCCGCTGCGGTTATTACCGGTAAGTTGGGTGGGAGTGCATCAAGCCTTACTACCTATACATTGTTGTCTAATCTTTTGGCAGCGGTGGCTGTTCCGTTGGTGTTTCCTTGGGTTGAACCGCATGCCAATATAACTTTTTTTGCAGCTTTCCTGAAAATATTGAGTAAGGTGTTCCCATTGTTGCTTCTGCCTTTTTTTATTGCATGGTTTCTGCGGGTGTTTGTCAAAAAGGTGCATCGGTATTTGCTTGAATTCCACGATGCCGCTTTCTATTTGTGGGCAGTGGCGCTTGCCATTGTGTCTGGGCAGACTGTGCGTTCTTTGGCGAATAGCGACGCTCCGGTTTTTGTGGAAGTCTTGATTGCTTTGGCCGGTTTGATAACCTGCTGTGTTCAATTCTATCTGGGAAAAAAAATTGGCGGACACTACAATGATCGTATCAGTGGCGGGCAGGCGTTGGGGCAGAAAAACACAGTTCTTGCCATTTGGATGTCTTATACGTATTTGAATCCGCTGTCTTCTGTGGGGCCGGGATCGTATGTACTGTGGCAAAACATTATTAATAGCTGGCAGTTGTGGAAAAAGAGAAAGAAAGAGTTGAAAAATTAAATATAAATAACTGAAATATAGTGATTTGTCTTTTGTTTATCGTGTTCCCTTTGTTTTGCTTGCTTTCCTGTGTTTGCCTATAAATTCCTTTATTTTGTTACCAGTTTGTTACTTAAATGCTATTGGGTAACAAAAAAACATCTATATTTGCCATCGGTAACAAAATAAAAAGATAAGTATGGTGAAGAAGAAACAAGAGGTCAATGTATCAACGGGAAAAATGTTTTTGACTGGTTTAAGGAACAATTCAATAAACTTTATCAAAACCTAAAACCATCAATTCGGCAATCCACCAAAAAAGTAAAAGGAATGAATTTATAAAAACAAAGTGGCAAGAGAGTGTTTAACTTTTGCTTGTTAGACGCTCTCTTAGATGGTTAATTAAAAATTGTATTAAGTTAGTTCCCTTTTAAACAGAATATTACCTAATGGTTTCAGCCACAGTAATCTATTAATTGAATAGAATTTCACGATAACTTTTCAGGAAACCAACTTTTTGTATTATTAGCTATTCTTACCAACATAAGCATTACCGGGACTTCCACTAATACGCCCACTACGGTAGCCAGTGCAGCACCGGACTGTAAGCCGAAAAGAGAAATAGCCACTGCCACCGCCAACTCAAAGAAATTGCTTGCTCCAATCATTCCGGCAGGTGCAGCAACATTGTGGGGCAATTTCCACCACTTCGCCCAACCGTAGGCAACAAAGAATATCAGAACTGTTTGCAGCACAAGCGGAACGGCAATCAGGACGATATGCAGCGGATTGTTCAGTATCGTTTCCCCCTGAAACGAAAACAGGATGATAAGCGTTAATAGCAATCCGCCAACTGTATAGTTATCGAACTTGCGGACAAAGACGGTATTGAAATAGTCTATTCCTTTGCGCCGGATAACCATTATACGGGTTACTATTCCGGCAGAAAGAGGAATGACAACAAATAATACAACCGAGAGTATCAATGTGTCCCACGGGATAGAAACGCCACCGACACCCAATAAAAACGCAACGATAGGAGCGAAAGCAACCAATATGATTAAATCATTGACTGCCACTTGCACCAATGTGTAAGCTGCATCCCCTTTGGTTAAATGACTCCATACAAACACCATCGCCGTACAGGGTGCAGCACCTAACAGAACTGCCCCGGCTAAATATTCTTCGGCTAATCCGGCAGGGATTAATGACTTGAAAATAACGTAGAAGAATAGATAAGCTATTCCAAACATGGTGAA
>ERZ1503914.138-NODE-138-length-31293-cov-4.929733_pt1 | contig 31293 bp, 19 predicted proteins | sample MGYA00575501_ERZ1503914 | MGnify/ENA primary metagenome ERZ1503914 (study PRJEB39906, sample SAMEA3182108) | gut metagenome | biome: human; feature: gut; material: Stool; isolation source: human stools | place: Canada | collected 2013-04-25 ...
AAAACTATCCGCGGATAGTTTTTAGGTTGTTTTTGATAGTTTTTGGGTGGTATTTTTTTATCTTCTGAACTTAAATCCTGCATTTTCTACCAAATTATTGCGATTAATAAAAAAGAACCGTTAATTTTGTGCCATCATTTTTATTTGAAAAGAATGACTGATGACTCTTTATTTTTGATTGATGTCGATAAGATACTTCGGACAAAGGCTCCGAAGCATTATAAGTACATCCCTAAATTCGTGGTTTCTTATCTGAAGAAAATTGTTCATCAGGATGAAATTAATGTATTCCTGAATGAGTCGAAGGATAAACTGGGAGTGGACTTTCTGGAGGCATGTATGGGCTTTTTGGATGCGAAAGTGGACGTAAAAGGCATTGAGAATTTGCCTAAGGATGGATTGTATACTTTTGTGTCCAATCATCCGTTAGGCGGACAGGACGGTGTTGCGCTTGGTTATGTGTTGGGAAAGCACTATGACGGGAAAGTGAAATACCTGGTGAATGATTTGTTGATGAATCTACGCGGATTGGCTCCCCTTTGCATACCTATTAATAAAACCGGCAAACAGGCAAAAGACTTCCCGAAAATGGTGGAAGCCGGATTTCAGTCGGATGACCAGCTGATAATGTTCCCTGCCGGACTGTGTTCGCGTCGTCAGAATGGAGTCATTCGTGATCTGGAATGGAAAAAGACATTTGTAGTAAAGAGCATACAAGCAAAACGTGATGTAATACCCGTGCATTTTGGAGGCAGGAATTCTGATTTCTTCTACAACTTGGCAAATATTTGCAAGGCATTGGGTATCAAGTTTAACATCGCTATGTTGTATCTTGCGGATGAAATGTTTAAGAATCGCCACAAAACTTTTACTGTCACTTTTGGCAAACCCATACCCTGGCAGACTTTTGATAAATCGAAAACCCCTGCGCAGTGGGCTGAATACGTAAAGGATATTGTTTATAAACTGTAACTGATAGAACAACTATAACAAGGAATATGGAAGAGATTATTAAACCGGTAAGCAAAGAACTGCTGAAGGCAGAATTGACGGAAGACAAACGCTTACGAATGACGAATAAGAGTAATAATCAGATTTATATTATTACTCATCAGAATGCTCCTAATGTAATGAGAGAGATTGGTCGTTTGCGTGAAATAGCTTTCCGTGCTGCTGGTGGAGGTACAGGCCTGTCAATGGATATTGATGAATACGACACGATGGAACACCCCTATAAGCAGTTGATCGTATGGAATCCGGAAGCGGAAGAAATTCTGGGTGGTTACCGGTATCTGCTTGGTACGGACGTGCGTTTTGATGAAAAAGGCGCGCCAATTCTGGCTACTTCCCACATGTTTCATTTTTCTGATGCTTTTATTAAAGAATACCTGCCGCAGACAATTGAGCTGGGGCGTTCGTTTGTTACGCTTGAATATCAGTCTACCCGTGCCGGAAGCAAAGGATTGTTCGCTTTGGATAACCTGTGGGACGGGTTGGGAGCGTTGACCGTGGTTATGCCGAATGTGAAGTATTTCTTTGGCAAGGTGACCATGTATCCTAGCTACCATCGTCGTGGCCGTGATATGATTCTTCATTTCCTCAAGAAACATTTTTATGATAAAGAGAAACTTGTTACTCCGATTGAGCCTCTGCAACTTGAGACTTCCGAAGAAGAGTTGAACGCATTGTTCTGCAAGAGTACTTTTAAAGAGGACTATAAGATATTGAATTGTGAAATCCGTAAATTGGGCTATAATATTCCTCCGTTGGTAAATGCGTATATGAGCTTAAGCCCTACGATGCGTATGTTCGGAACAGCTGTCAATTACGAGTTCGGTGATGTGGAAGAAACCGGTATCCTGATTGCTGTAGACGAAATTCTTGAAGATAAACGAATTCGACACATCCAGACGTTTATTGAAAGCCATCCGGATGCGTTGAGATTGTCTTCTTGTGAAGGGGAAGAGGTTTTTACTCCTAAAGTGGTTACACCGCAGGCAGACTGTTCCCGTTAATTTTACGATAAAGATCAAGAGCAAAGACGTCGGTCATTCCCGATATATAGTCAAGTACCGCCTGTATTCTTTCATAGAGTACAGGCGAATTTATATTGTATTGGCTGGAAACCCGGTCGATCAGGAGTTTGGAATAAGCCTTTTCGGGTGAGGTTACGGCGTCTATCATCAATTCGAGTAAGGTACTGATGATGCGGAATCCCGCTAGCTCGATATCCAGTACGTCCCGTGAACGGTAGATTTTATTGATAGATACTTTGACGCTGTGTTTGTAGGCTGCTGCCGGACGTTCGGCTATGCGCTTGATTAGTGATCCTTCGAACGTGCCGGACAGTATTTCTTGTTCATGATCTAAAAAGACACGGGTACACTCCCGGATCAATAAACCGATGACGGAAGAGCGCAGGTAGGCGATTTGCTCGTTGACATCATTGACAATCAGGAATGTTTTCCGGAGATGTTCCTGTCGCTCTTCGCTGAAATAGGTCATTAATAGTTCTTTGGTTTCTTCAGTGGTGAGAATCTTCAGCTTATATGCATCCTCAATATCCATCATCTGATAGCAAATATCGTCTGCCGCTTCCACTAAATAGACTAGTGGGTGGCGTGCATACTTCAAAGGATGCTCGTTGAGCAAGGTCAGTCCTAATTCAGTTGCTATTTTTTGGAAACTTTCTTCTTCGCTGACGAAGAATCCAAATTTCGATTTGGTTCCTGCAAGGCTCGATGAAAAGGGATATTTCACGATAGAAGCCAGAGTGGTATATGTCAGGACGAATCCGCCTTTGCGACGTCCTTCAAACTGATGTGTCAGTATTCGGAACGCATTTGCATTTCCTTCAAAATGTGTCAAATCTTCCCATTCCATCGGAGAAAGTTGCTCGCCGTTCGGCTGCTTTTCTTTCAGGCGAACTCCTTTTCCTTCAGAGAAAAAAGTAGAAATAGCCTTTTCACCTGAATGACCGAAAGGTGGATTCCCCAAATCGTGTGCCAGGCAAGCGGCCGAGACGATAGAACCGATCTCCGGCAGGAAAGAATCTTGAAGTTCCGGATGACGTTCCAGAAGTGCTTTGGCAACATCGTCCCCGAGTGAACGGCCAACGCTGGCTACTTCGAGACTGTGCGTAAGTCGGTTGTGCACAAAAACGCTGCCTGGAAGAGGGAATACTTGCGTCTTGTTCTGTAATCTGCGGAAAGGAGCCGAAAAAATGAGACGGTCATAGTCCCGTTGGAATTCAGATCGGTTTTCCTGTCGTTCTTCATGGAATTCTTCCATCCCGAAACGTTTTGCTGATATTAGTTGTTTCCAATTCATCATTTTATTTACGATTTGACTATTTACTATTTACAATTTAGGGAACGGTACATTATTTAACTGCAAACTTAACTATTTTTCAGTTCAAAATGTGTATTTTCGCCCGTTAAATAGTAAACATGCATTTATGAATATTCAAGTTATCAATAAATCGAAGCATCCGCTTCCGGCTTATGCCACCGAATTGTCCGCAGGAATGGATATCCGTGCTAATCTTTCTGAACCTATCACACTGGAACCGTTGCAACGTTGTCTGGTGCCGACAGGACTATATATTGCCTTGCCGAAGGGATTTGAGGCACAAGTTCGTCCACGTAGCGGACTGGCGATCAAGAAAGGAATTACGGTGCTCAATTCTCCGGGTACGATTGATGCGGATTATCGTGGGGAAGTTTGTATCATTTTAGTCAATCTCTCCTCTGAAACGTTTGTGATTGAAGACGGTGAACGTATCGCGCAGATGGTGATAGCGAAGCACGAACAGCCTGCATGGCAGGAAGTAGAGGTGCTGGATGAAACAGAACGGGGAGCCGGTGGTTTCGGACATACCGGAGTATGATGAATGCTTAATGGAGAAAATAGAATGAAGATAAAAATAGGATGGCTGTTCGTGACGGTATTGATGCTCACTTCATGTGGGGGAATCCGGTCTGTGCGTACAGCAAAAACAACAGCGAAAGCAGATGGAGCTTCTTTAATGAAGGAAACATTGCTTTCTGCTGAACAACAGCGTAAATATGACTACTTCTTCTTGGAAGCCATGCGGATGAAAGGAAAGAATGAGTATGATGCGGCATTTGGATTGCTACAGCATTGTCTGGATATCAACCCCACTGCTTCTTCTGCGCTTTATGAAATATCGCAATATTATATGTTCCTTCGCCAGGTGCCGCAAGGTCAGGTTGCTTTGGAGCAGGCAGTGGCTTTTGCGCCTGATAACTATTGGTATAGTCAGGGATTGGTCAGTTTGTACCAGCAACAAAATGAATTGGATAAGGCTGCGGCTTTGCTTGAGAAGATGGTGACCCGTTTCCCGTCGAAACAGGACCCTTTGTTCAGCCTTCTTGATATTTACAGTCGCCAGGAGAAGTATAATGATGTCATTTCTACATTGAATCGTTTAGAGAAACGTTTGGGTAAGAATGAGCAGCTGTCTATGGAGAAATTCCGGATTTATCTTCAGATGAAAGATGATAAGAAGGCATTTCAGGAAATAGAAAGTCTGGTACAGGAATATCCGATGGATATGCGTTATCAGGTGATACTGGGAGATGTATATCTTCAGAACGGGAAAAAGCAGGAAGCTTATGATGCATACCAGAAGGTACTGGCTGTAGAGCCTGATAATCCGATGGCTCTCTTCTCGATGGCTTCTTACTATGAACAGACCGGGCAGAAAGAATTGTATCAACAGCAACTGGATACGTTGTTATTGAACAAAAAGGTGACTTCTGATACTAAAATCAGTGTCATGAGACAGGTGATTGCGGAAAATGAACAGTCGTCCGCTAAAGATAGCACTCAGGTGATTGCCTTGTTTGACCGGATGATGAAGCAGGATATGGATGATCCGCAGATACCGATGCTTTATTCTCAATACCTGTTGTCGAAGAATATGGAACAAGAGGCTGTGCCGGTATTGGAGCAGGTGGTTGATCTGGACCCTACCAATAAGGCGGCCCGTTTGATGCTGGTTAGTGCGGCGGTGAAGAAGGAAGATTACAAGCAAATTATCAAGGTCTGCGAACCGGGCATTGAAGCTACTCCGGATGCGTTGGAACTTTATTATTATCTGGCTATCGCTTATCATCAGGCAGAACAGGGAGATAGTGTATTGAGTGTTTGTAATAGAGCATTGGAACATATAACTCCCGATACCAGAAAAGAAGTCATTTCAGATTTTTATTCTATCATGGGGGATATTTATCATACCAAGAAACAAATGACGGAGGCTTATGCTGCTTACGATTCGGCTTTGGTATATAATCCTTCCAATATTGGCGCATTAAATAATTATGCTTATTATCTGTCTGTGGAACGTCGTGACTTGGACAAGGCGGAGGAGATGAGTTACAAAACGGTGAAAGCCGAACCTAATAATTCGACCTATCTCGATACTTATGCATGGATTCTTTTTGAAAAGGGAAACTATGCCGAAGCCCGTATCTATATTGACAATGCAATGAAGAACGACGGCGAGAAGAGTGATGTGATTGTGGAGCATTGCGGAGATATTTATTTTATGACCGGCGATGTGGAAAGTGCGTTGAAATATTGGAAGAAGGCACTGGAAATGGGTAGCGAGTCGAAAACGTTGAAACAGAAAATAGAGAAGAAGAAATATATTGCGGAATGAAAAGAATCATTTATCTACTGTTGTTGGTGGTAGTGGTGTTGGCCGGCTGTAAGAGTTCGAAGCACTTGGCAACTTCGGAAACTAAGACTTCGACAAAGGCTCCGACATCCAGTTACCTGGCTTCCAAGCTTCAGTTGACTATTCCCGGCAAGAAGGGAAGCATGTCTGTAGGGGGAACCATGAAGATGAAAACTCATGAGCGGGTACAAATCTCCTTATTGATGCCTATTCTGCGTACAGAAGTGGCACGTATAGAAGTTACTCCCGACGAAGTTTTATTGGTAGACAGGATGAATAAACGCTTTGTTCGTGCCACTAAAGCTGAATTGAAAAATGTATTGTCGAAGAATGTGGAGTTTTCCCGTTTGGAAAAGATATTGATGGATGCCTCTCTTCCTGGTGGAAAGACAGAGCTGACAGGAAAAGATATAGGAATTCCTTCATTAGAAAAGGCAAAAGTCCAACTTTATGAGTTCTCCACACAAGAGTTTTCGATAACTCCGACGGAACTGACGTCCAAATACAACCAGATTCCCTTGGAAGAATTAGTAAAAATGCTGGTAGCTTTATTATGATGAAACGTTTCTTTGTTATTCTAATCAGTTGCCTTTGGTTGGCAGTTCCTCTTTTCGCTCAATCGAACAAGTTGATTCGTGAGCTGGAAAGTAAACGCGGTGCGCTGCAAAAACAGATTGCCGAATCGGAATCTATATTGAAGGATACAAAGAAAGATGTGGGAAGCCAGTTGAATAGTCTGGCTGTGTTGACCGGACAGATTGAAGAGCGGAAACGCTATATCATGGCTATCAACAATGATGTGGAGGCTATCCAGCGTGAGTTGGCTTCATTGGAGCGCCAGTTGCACGGGCTGGAGAAGGATTTGAAAGATAAAAAGAAGAAATATGAAGCTTCTGTCCAGTACTTGTATAAGAATAAGTCGATAGAGGAGAAGCTCATGTTTATTTTTTCGGCAAAGAATCTGGGGCAGACTTATCGGCGTATGCGATATGTTCGTGAATATGCCACTTATCAACGTCTGCAAGGGGAAGAAATCCTAAAGAAACAGGAGCAGATACGCAAGAAGAAAGCGGAACGTCAGCAAGTGAAAGCCGCCAAAGAGAACCTGCTGCAAGAACGTGAGAGCGAAAAGGTGAAGTTGGAAGAGCAGGAAAAAGAGAAACGTACGTTAGTGACTAATCTGCAAAAGAAGCAGAAAGGATTGCAGAATGAGATAAATAAAAAACGCAGGGAAGCCAATCTGCTGAATGCCCGCATCGATAAATTAATTGCGGAAGAAATAGAGCGTGCCCGTAAGCGTGCGCAGGAAGAAGCTCGTCGTGAAGCGGCTGCCCGTAAGAAAGAGGAAAGCAAGGAGGGAAAATCTGCTGCAACGGAAACGGCCGCTAAATCGAAACCTCTTGAGGCTTATACCATGAGTAAGGCGGATCGGGAATTATCAGGTAACTTTGCCGCGAATCGCGGGAAATTGCCAATGCCTATATCCGGTGCTTATATTATCACCAGCCGTTACGGACAATATGCCGTAGAGGGGTTGCGCAACGTGAAACTGGATAACAAGGGTATTGATATTCAGGGAAAACCAGGTGCACAGGCGCGTGCCATTTTTGATGGGAAGGTGGCGGCTGTGTTCCAATTGAACGGATTATTTAATGTCCTCATTCGTCATGGCAATTATATTTCTGTTTATTGCAATCTTTCTTCTGCATCCGTCAAAGCCGGTGATACGGTGAAGACGAAGCAATCTATCGGTCAGGTTTTTTCTGACGGCACGGATAATGGACGGACGGTATTGCACTTCCAGTTGCGTAGGGAGAAAGAAAAGTTGAATCCTGAACCTTGGCTGAACCGATAATTGAATAAAAAACACGTAGAATGAAGTTAACTAAAATACTAATATGCTTGCTGGTCTTCTGGACCGGAACACTATCCGCGTCTCCTTATTTTTCGTTCAAGAAATATCAGGTAGAAGATGGATTGTCTCATAATACCGTGTGGTGCGCCCTTCAAGATAGTTATGGCTTTATCTGGTTGGGTACCAGTGATGGACTGAACCGTTATGACGGGCGGGGCAATAAAGTGTATCGGAATGTTCTCAACGATAAACTGTCATTCTGTTTAAAATGGAATTAATAGAAAATTAAATGAATAATGGGGATGAAGGATTTCGGATCAGGAATAACTTCATCCCCATTAATAATATTTGAATATTGGGTTATTTATTCTACAACAAGAACTATTGCTCCGCTTGCCCGATTGTAGAATACTTCATACTTCCTATTTGTCCATCCTTACTCATCGTTTCCGCCTGAATAATCACCGGAGTGGAATATTGGTTATTGTAACATTCAATCACAGCTTTTCCATTTTCATCTGTCCGTACAGACGGATTCCAGTAGAGTGTTCGTCTTTTGTCCACTTTATCCATATACAATTCTTTGGTCGGGTAGGTAGGCGAATAATATTCCAGTGCATGAGTATATCCCTGAATGACCGTTTGCCGGGTACCAAGTACGGCAGTCTGACTTTTGTTTAATACATCACGTCTGGGTAGGGGAATCAGGTAGAAAACACTGTATTTATCCAGTTTGCTGATATCCACTCCCGTACTATCCGTAACTTCGGACATTTTGGTGTTTTGGATAATCTCGTCATTGATGCCTCCTGTTCCTTTGCTGATGATGATAGAAGCCAATCCATCCACTTCGGTCAACATCATTTGAGTTTCTGTCTCGGATAAAATGTGGTTATCCATGATATAGCAGATCGGTTTCTGCCGATAAGTAAGCTTGTCATTGCTACGATCCCAATCGAATTGCGGACTTAACTTTTCCATTAATTCCGGAATAGTTGTGACAATCTTCCCATTGTCACGTAATAAATCTACAGAGCGGCGTACGTCGTAATAAGCGTCGATGCTTTTCTCATTGATTTTAGTAGCCATATTACTTCCTTGCCGGCGTTTGCTTTTTATTTCCACTTCATCCAATACATAAAGTCCTTCTACTTTCCGGATAGAATCCATATATAGAGAATCAAAATTCTCGGCTTTTTGTTGCCAGTGGGTCAAGTCCTTCCATTCAGGATGAAGCTCCTTGTAACCATAGGCCCGGGGAGCAGGTGAGAAATTACGGTCGATCAGGATGGATGCATCCTTGTTGCGTTCTTTACCGACTTTCTGGGTTTGGATTACCGCTTCTGTAGTTCCTTCAAAGTCTTCTACAGGAATGGTGAAACGACCGTTTTCATCGGTCACGGTTCCTCCGGTGATAAATTGGTCATCTTTCTTCACTATCACACTAAGCGCTATATCTTTCAGCTTATTTTTGAGGATCGTTGATTTAACCTGCCCGTTCAGCACTAATTGTGCTTCCGGTAACTGCAATGGAGTGAAAGGAGTAGTAGAAATGGCTTGGCTCATGTCGTATTTACGCCATCCATGCACCATTAATAATATATCCAGTTCCGTTTGCTTACGGGGAGACGGCGATGCAAAATAATAACCGGGCTGATGGATATATCCTTTTAAATCAGATGTTAACAGCAAATCAGTGAAGATGTTGTTATCATACTCCAGATAATCCGACCGGACGGCATCCCGGATACTGACCGATACATCTCCCGATACCGGTTCTCCCTTAGCATTTCTTACCTGTAATTCACAGTGAATAGGAGCGTAGGGAGTATACACCTCTTTCAGTCCCTCTGCGGATAGTTGTAGAGGAGCACGTGGATTGGAAAAGACAAAACGCTCGCATAACGTATTACCAGCCCGGTTGATGAGGCTGACTTGCAGTACGCCTGCCGGTAGTTTGCGGGTAGGCAGAATGAACTCTTGTGGAGCGTCCGCCCGGCAACTAATCAATTGATGAACATACGGCCGCCCCTGATGACTGATAAATACAGCCAATGTATCTTGAGGAGTAGCGGCATTGCAGGATACTTTCACCAAAAGGGCACCGGCATTGTTGACAGTACTCAATACATACCCGTTAGGCAATGCCTGTGGAAGGGTAAATTCATACTTCTTTCCTTGAAAATTGACTTTGGCAACGGCCGGTTGTGCAGAAGGTGTATATTCAAAATGCCCCATTCCATCGTGTAAAGTCTCGAAAGAAGTGATTTCTGCTCCTTCTTTGGTATAAATCGTTCCCGACAGTTCTATATTCCCTTCATCTTTACTCTCCGCCTTGAAAGCCACTTGCGAAGTCACTCCTTTCACTAATTGCCCTCCTTCGGGAAAAAAACGTACACTCAACTTCTCCTTTGTTTCTGACGGACGGTTTTCCATCGACGGACTAAGTTCATAAGTTGTGATACTACGTTCCAGCTTATCACTATTTGCCAGTTGATAAATAGGGAAAGTACGTGAGAAATACTGCGGTTCGTTGAAAGCAAGCATCCAGCGGGTATAGGCACGTACCTCATAATAGCCGGATAACATGGAACGGGGAAGAACGAATTGTCCGTTTCCTTCTCCCTGCGTCAGTTTGATGATTTGTTTATCTGCTATATGTCCTGTCTGGTCCACCAGTTCTACATACAGAGGGCGGCTGATCTGACTGAAAATCTGTTGTTCGGCAAGAGTGACATAAGCCTTAAACCAGATTGTATCTCCGACATAATAACTCGTGTTGTCAAAATGTAAATACGTTTTTTCCCGTGGAAAGTTGTTGGCAAATGTCTGGGCTTGGTTCATGTATTGCGCAAATACAGTTTTAGCAGGAGGTGTTTCTCCCCATGCTATTGCTAATGATAAGCAAAAAGAAAGAAGAAAAGTAATTCGTTGGTTTTTCATCTCAGTAGTTTTTTTTAACTAAAATACAAAGTTAGAATATATTGGCCTAAAAATAGAAAACTAATTGTTCAATAAACGAAAAAAACTATTCACAGTAAAACAAAAGTTCACAAAAACGTTATATGTCTGTTTAGTATCATATATACCTTATTTTGTTCTTTATTGGTTAGCATTTTCCTTCTTTTTCCACAAACTTCTCAATTTTTGTTTTTCCAGATAATTGATAATACTATGGAAAAGAAGAATTACTTAATAACTGCCCCTTTGGTTAGAAAAAGAAAACATTATCGGTGATAAGCGTTACGAAAATGAGGTGAAAGAGATGAAACGGACTATGAAGCAATATGTGGAACAAGGGCGTTCTACTTCCAGTGAAAAAGTATCGAATGATACGAAGAATAACTGGAATCAAGTAAAGATCTTTATGCAAGAAAAATAAACCTGTCAGAAGAGGAAATAAGATATAAGAAAACAGCACCCTGAATAGACGTCAGAGGTGCTGTTTTTAGTTCAACAAGGAAAAGAGTATTATTCTATTTATTATTTATTCAGAGAGTTACAGATCTGTTGGTTGATTTCTCTGACTTTAGCTTCATTCATCTTGATAACTTTACGGTCATAAGTCATCAGACCGTTGATTTCACCTTCTACGTCTGTTGTCTGGGTATATACGGCAGCAGAGAATCCTTTCTGGATCAATTCCAACAGATGTTTGCCATATTTAATGTATTCGTTCGTTACTTCGTCCGATGTATTGAACTTCACATAACCCCAGTTTTTCTTGTCATTCACCCAAGTGTTTCCTTCTACTACCAAGCCGATACCTCCATATTCACCCAATACGGTGGCGCGTCTCGGATCGTAAAGGAACATGTTCGGGCCCGGATAGTGGTGAAGGTCGAGAATATCGCCACAAGTATAGTGATTACCACCACTGGCAGGATTCACTAGGCGGCTAGGATCGTATTCTTTGGTCCATGCTACGATTTCCGGAGTCTTGAATTGTCCCCATGCTTCATTGAAAGGAACCCATACGGCGATACTCGGATAAGAATACAGACAGTCGATGATTTCTTTCCACTCTTTGCAGTAGTTAGCTTCAGAAGCAGCAGAACGAATCACTTCCGTACCGTTGAAATAGTTGCGTGCCTGCCACTGTGGGCTAGGACCACCGTTCGGCATATCTTGCCATACGATCAATCCTAATTGGTCGCAATGAGTGTACCAGCGTGCAGGTTCTACTTTGACGTGCTTACGTACCATGTTGTAGCCGAAGTCTTTCGTCTTCTTCAAGTCATAAACCAATGCTTCATCTGTCGGTGCAGTATACAAACCGTCAGGCCACCATCCCTGGTCGAGCGGACCGAACTGGAAATAGTCTTTGTTGTTCAATTGCAGGCGAGTGATGCCATTCTGACCTTTGCGGATAGAATATTTACGCATAGCCGTATAACTCTTTACCTGGTCTATTGCTTTTCCGTCTTTATACAGAGTCACTTCCATGTTGTAGAGGAAAGGAGAGTCCGGAGACCACAGTTTAGCATTAGCAGGCATTGCCAGTTCAACAGGTACTCCGTTCAACGCTGCACCTTTGGCTACAAGGTTCTTGCCATCGAATACTTTTACTTCTACTTTGTCTGCAGAGGTCGTATTGGCAGCAACTTCTACCTTAACAGAATTATTGTCAATATTAGGAGTAGTTTTCAGATTAGTGATGTATTGTGTTGCTACCGGTTCCAACCACACTGTTTGCCAGATACCTGTAACCGGAGTGTACCAAATGCCATGAGGATTTGCTATTTGCTTTCCTCTGGGTTGTTCGCCACGATCTGAAGGGTCCCATACTTTTACTACCAAGTCATTATTTCCTTTATTAAGTACAGAAGTAATATCGAAATAGAAAGGAGTGAATCCACCTGTGTGTTCGCCTACTTTTACATCATTCACCCAAACTTCTGCTTTCCAGTCTACCGCACCGAAATGCAACAGGATTTGTTTACCACGCCAGGCAGAAGGAATGTCGAAAGTACGTTGGTACCACAGTTCTTCTTTCTCGTTTATCATTTTGCCTACGCCTGATAAAGACGATTCTACGGCAAAAGGAACAAGAATATCACCCTGGTAAGCGGCAGGTGCAGGAGTACCTTTGGGAGTGATTGCATATTTCCAAAGCCCGTTCAGGTTTTTCCAGTCACTGCGTTCCATGATAGGACGCGGATATTCCGGTAATACGTTTTTAGGATCAAGCTGTTCTCCCCACGATGTCTTGATTTTGTCACCGGCAGGTTTCCATTGAGCAAAAGTCGAACTGCATAGAGCCAATACAAACAGTATTGTTAGAAAATTCTTTTTCATGATAAATGTTTCTTGTGTTAGATTAATGATTTTATTCCTTTGTGAGGAATGTTACAAAGAACGGAAAAAATAGAAAAAAAGAAGAATATTTTCTGCTCAATAAATAGCAAATTCTCTTCATTATATACACGGATAGAAGAAATAGCTAAAGGAATAGTCAGCATTGTCCCTTTGTTAGATAAAATATCATTGGAATTATATGATATATAAATTAGTAGAATGGTTGATGATAAAAGAGATTTTCTTTTTATGAAAAATTTCTGCCAATAAGACGTTTTAAAGGAAATGTGAAATTTTGATAAACCATCTTTTTTTGCAGATTGGTTAGTATTTATCCTTAATTGGTTTGTATTTATTGAATTTCTAGTTGTTTTTTCTCATCTTTGTGGCACGAACTTTAAAATTGATATTGTATGAAACTGAAGCACCTTATTCTTCTTAGTGTTATTTGCTGTTCCCAGTCTGTATTTGGACAAAAAGCCAATCAACAACCGAAGACGAGTGGTAATCCTGTATTTCCGGGATGGTATGCCGATCCGGAAGGAGTTGTATTTGGAGATGAATACTGGATTTATCCTACGTATTCAGCACCTTATGATGAACAAACCTTCATGGATGCTTTTTCGTCTAAAGACCTGGTGAATTGGACAAAGCACCCGAAAGTGTTATCAAAAGAGAATATTAGTTGGTTTGAACGTGCTTTGTGGGCACCTGCCGTGATTCATGCGAATGATAAATATTATATATTCTTCGGTGCGAATGATATCCAAAGCAATAATGAACTGGGCGGTATTGGTGTAGCTGTGGCCGACAATCCTGCCGGACCATTTAAAGATGCGTTAGGCAAACCTCTGATTGATAAATTTGTAAATGGTGCGCAACCGATCGATCAGTTTGTTTACAAAGACGATGACGGACAGTATTATATGTATTATGGTGGCTGGGGACATTGTAATATGGTGAAACTGGCCCCGGACTTGTTGAGTATCGTACCGTTTGAAGATGGTACCCTTTATAAGGAAGTAACCCCCGAAAAATATGTAGAGGGACCTTTTATGTTGAAACGTAACGGAAAATACTATTTTATGTGGTCAGAAGGCGGTTGGACCGGACCAGATTATTGTGTTGCTTATGCCATTGCCGACTCACCGTTCGGACCCTTCAAAAGAGAAGCAAAAATATTACAGAGAGATCCCAAAATTGGAACAGGTGCCGGTCATCATTCAGTTGTAAAAGGGCCGGGAGAGGATGAATGGTACATCATTTATCATCGCCATCCATTGGGTGAAACGGATGGAAACGCTCGTGTGACCTGCGTTGACCGTATGTACTTTGATAAAGATGGAAAAATAAAACCCATAAAGATGACTTTCGAGGGAGTAAAGGCAAGCCCATTGAAGTAAAATCTGAAAAGTTCAGCCCATCCATAATTAATATTTTAATAAAGATGGGCTTTTTTTGATTTATTGTTTTATTTTTGTCCTTGTAAATCAAACATACTTATTATAATGAACTTAGATATACACACTCTTTCCGACTCCCTTTTGTGGAAAAGGTTTCTCGAGGGAGATTCGAGTGCGTATACCCAAATCTATAATCGAACGGTGCAAGATCTGTTTCGATTCGGACTATTATATACTTCAGACAAAGAATTAATTAAAGATTGCATACATGATGTGTTTGTGAAAATTCACATGAATCGTGCAAAGTTAGCCCCAACAGATAATATTGCAGCTTATTTGACGGTAGCGTTGAAAAACACTCTTTTTAATGCGCTAAAAAAAACAACAGATTCTCTTTCGTTTGATGAAATAGGTGAGAGAGAAGAGACGGTTGACGAATCCCCCTCCACTCCGGAAACTATATATATTAATAATGAACAGGAAAAACAAGTTCAGGCAACCGTGCATACTATGATGTCTGTATTGACGGACAGACAGCGTGAAATTATTTATTATCGATATATCAAAGAGATGAGTATCGATGAAATAAGTAAGGTGACAGACATGAATAATCAATCTGTTTCTAACTCTATTCAACGGGCTTTGGGACGTATCCGGGACTTATTTAAGAGAAAATAAGAGAGAATAATCAACCTATTTTTCCTGCCTATCAAAAAAAAGTGGAAAAAACTTCGGAAAAGGTGAGTATAAAATGAAAGTACAACTGTTATTCATACGTAAAGACAATGAAAATGATGAACTCTGAACAAAAACATACAGATTTTTCCCTATATACTTTTGAAGAATTCCTTCAGAATGATTTCTTTATTTCTTCCATGAATCATCCTACGGAAGAAACACAGAAGTTCTGGGATGAATTTGAACAGATGAATCCTTCTAATATAGATGAATATATAGCAGCAAAAAGATATTTGGAGGTTTTTTCAAAAGAGAAAGAAGAAGTACTTTCAAACGAGGAAACGGATGATTTATGGACTCGTATTCAGGCAACCAATATAAATAAGGAGAAGGCGAAACGTAAGAACTATTTCTTAATAGGATTGAGCTCGGCGGCCAGTGTTGCTATTCTTGTGGGATGTTTCTTCTTATTAAAGAGTTATTCTTCGGTGCTGGATCCGGATATTGCCACTTTTGCAGTGAATACCAAAGCTGATTTGCCTCTGACGGAAGAAACACTGTTGATTTTGGCGGAAGATAACGTAGTGAGCCTGAAAGAAAAAGAAACGGAGATTACGTATGATTCCGTAGAAATCAAAACAAATCAGGAAAGTATACAAAAGGAAAAATCGGCAGCTTACAATCAATTGGTCATTCCGCGTGGAAAGCGATCGGTATTGACGTTTGCCGATGGATCTAAAGTCTGGGTGAATGCCGGCACGAGAGTGATTTATCCGGTAGAGTTTGAAAAAGATAAACGTGAAATCTATGTGGACGGAGAAATCTACATAGAAGTAGCCAGAGATGAAAACCGCCCTTTCTATGTGCGGACCAAAGATATGAATGTCAGGGTGCTTGGTACTAAATTTAATGTAACGGCGTATGAGTCGGAAGCAATTAGAAGTGTAGTGCTGGCGCAAGGATGTGTTCAGGTAGAGACAGCCCGGACTCCGAAAGCGATTTTGGCTCCTAATCAGATGTTCAGTTCTGCCGATGGAAAGGAAAATATATCACAAGTAGATGTAGAACAGGCAATATCGTGGATAAATGGACTCTATTGTTTCCAAAGTGCCGATTTGGGAATAGTCTTGCAACGCCTGTCTACCTATTATGGTGTGAATGTAGAATTTGACCCAGCGCTAAGTAAAATAAAATGTTCCGGAAAAATCGATTTGAAAGACAGCTTTGAAACAGTTATTAATGGATTAACCTTTGTTGCACCAATTTCTTATGCCTATGATGAACAATATAAAACGTATCGAGTAGTAAAGAAATAGATATAAAAAATAAGATAATAAACTAATCTAACTCCCTTATTTTATGGTAATTATTGAAGAGAGTGGATGATACGAACTATCATCCAGATGGGATTTGTGTGCCCATGAATGTTTAGATACAGAAAATAATATTATGAGAAATTTTTAACATGTTTAATATGAAAAATGCAATTAGAGAACGAAAGAGTAAGGTTCTCGGGCTATTCCTGTGCTTTTTACTTCTCGGAATAGACTACTCTTTCGCAAGTTACAACAATTATTCTCAATTTAAGACCCTTTCGGTCAGCATGAGTAACTCGACGTTGAGAGAAGTGCTTAAAACAATAGAGAAAAGTAGTCAATTTGTTTTCTTCTATTTAGATGACGCTGTCAACTTAGAACGTAAGGTATCTATCGACAGTAAGAATAAAAATATAGAAGAAATCCTTTCTGAACTTTTCGAAGGTACTTCGTGTACTTATCGGATCTCTGACAGGCAAATATTTATTTCCGGAAAAGCCCCTGCTTCAACCGAACAGCAACAGAATAAGCGGAAAATATCCGGACGTGTCACTGATATAAAAGGAGAGCCGCTTATTGGGGTCAACGTTACTGTGGATGGAGATGCAAACGGTTCGATTACAAATATGGATGGTTTGTATGAGATATTCGTAACCAAGAAGAGCGTAGTGCTTAAATTTACCTATATCGGGTTTAAAACTTCTGAAATACGAACCAATGCTTCGACCAACATTTATGATGTCACCTTGGAAGAACAGGTCAACGAATTGGAAGAGACTGTTATTGTGGGTTATGGTACCCAGCGTAAAATAAGTAATATCGGTGCACAGTCTTCCATGAAGATGGAAGATATTAAGACGCCTTCTGCCAGTTTAACAACTACATTGGCAGGTCGTTTGGCGGGTGTTGTGGCTGTACAACGTACAGGAGAACCGGGAAAAGATGCTGCTGATATCTGGATTCGTGGTATTTCCACTCCCAACACTTCTTCTCCGCTAGTATTGGTGGATGGAGTGGAACGTTCGTTCAATGACATCGATCCGGAAGATATTGAATCGTTGACAACGCTGAAAGATGCATCAGCAACAGCTGTGTATGGTGTACGTGGTGCCAATGGCGTAATTTTGATTAAAACCAAACCGGGAAAGGTAGGAAAACCGACAGTGAGCGCGGATTATTATGAATCGTTTACCCGTTTCACGAAGATGGTTGATTTGGCAGATGGTATCACTTATATGAATGCAGCCAACGAGGCAATGCGTAATGACGGTATTGCTACGAAATATACAGAAGATCAGATACGTAACACGATTGCTGGTAAGGATCCTTATCTATATCCGAATGTGGATTGGTTGAAAGAAATCTTTAATGATTGGGGACATAATCGCCGTGTGAATGTAAATGTACGCGGTGGTAGCGAGAAAGTCGCTTATTATGCATCAGTCAGCTACTTTAATGAGACAGGTATGACGGTGACTGATAAGAATATCGACACCTATGATTCTAAAATGAAATATAGCCGTTATAACTTTACTACCAATTTGAATATCGACGTAACTCCTACTACTAAGGTCGAGATCGGTGCGCAAGGTTATCTGGGAGAAGGAAACTATCCGGCCATCTCTTCTGCCGATTTGTATAATGCGGCAATGTCTATCTCACCGGTTGAATATCCGAAGATGTTCTTTGTTAATGGAGAAGCCTTTGTGCCGGGAACTTCAACCAATAATAACTTTAACAACCCTTATTCACAGGCTACACGTCGTGGTTATGACAACCTGACGAAAAATCAGATTTACTCTAATTTGCGCGTCACACAGGATTTGGATATGCTTACGAAAGGACTGAAACTGACTGCTATGTATGCATTCGACGTATACAATGAGATACATGTACATCAGGACCGTGCAGAGTCTACCTACAACTTCCTGGACACTAGTGTTCCTTACGATATGAATGGACAACCTATTCTGCAACGTATTTATGAAGGAAGTAACGTGTTAAGCTATAAACAGGAAACGAGTGGTAACAAAAAGACCTATTTGGAGGCTTCCTTGAACTATGACCGGACATTCAACGACGATCATCGTGTTAGTGCGTTATTCCTGTTCAATCAGCAATCCAAACTATTATATCCGAAAGGGACATTGGAAGATGCGATTCCGTATCGTATGATGGGTATTGCCGGTCGTGCCACTTATTCATGGAAAGACCGTTACTTCGCAGAATTCAACATCGGTTATAACGGTGCCGAGAACTTTTCACCTAAACATCGTTTCGGAACTTTCCCTGCATTTGGTGTAGGATGGGTTGTTTCAAATGAGAAATTCTGGCAACCTCTGTCGAAGGCAGTTTCTTTCTTGAAGATACGTTATACGGATGGTAAAGTGGGTAATAGCGAAGTTTCCGACCGTCGTTTCATGTATCTGGATCAGATGAAAGAAAATGGAGACTATGGTTATAAATTCGGACCGAATGGAACTAAGTGGTCCGGTTATGAAACAGTGAATATGGCTGTTGACCTGATTTGGGAAGAATCTCGTAAACAAGACCTGGGTATTGACCTTAAGCTATTTAATGACGATCTGTCTATTGTATTCGACTTGTTTAAAGAACGTCGTGAAAACATCTTGTTGAAGCGTGAACATTCTATACCTTCATTCCTGGGATACAACACATCTGCTCCTTACGGAAACATCGGTATTATAGAAAATAAAGGATTTGACGGAACGATCGAGTATAACAAGCGTATCAATAAAGACTGGGTAATTGCGCTTCGTGGTAATGTCACCTTTAATAAGGATAAATGGATTCAGGGAGAATTGCCGGAACAGAAATACGAATGGATGAACCAATATGGGCACAACATCAATGGAGTGAAAGGATATGTTGCCGAGGGGCTGTTCACTCAAACTGAAATAGATGATATGGCACGCTGGGAATCTTTGTCGGATGCCAATAAAGCCATTACTCCCAAACCGTTTGCATCACAGTTTGGAACAGTGAAAGCCGGAGATATCAAATACAAGGATTTAAACAATGACGGTCAGATAGACGCATACGACCAGACTTACATTTCTCGTGGTGATGTGCCGACAACTGTCTATGGTTTCGGATTTACAGTAGGTTGGAAAGACTTGTCTGTGGGTATGATGTTCCAGGGCGTAGCAGGAGCCGAACGTGTTTTGAATGGTAGCAGTGTTAATCCGTTTAATGGCGGTGGCGGTAGTGGTAACCTTTACTCTAACATTGGCGACCGTTGGACAGAGGAAAATCCGGATCAGAATGCCTTTTATCCGCGTTTGTCTTATGGAAGCGAAACAACCAGTAATATTAATAACTTCCAGAAAAGTACCTGGTGGGTACGTAACATGAACTTCCTGCGTTTGAAGACATTGCAGATCTCTTATAATCTGCCTAAACCCTGGGTGAATAAAGTTCATCTGAAGAATGCGGCTGTATATGTAATGGGAACTAACCTGTTCACTTTGAGTCGTTTCAAATTGTGGGATCCGGAGTTGAATACCGATAATGGTGCTTCTTATCCGAATACGACTTCTTATTCAGTTGGTATTAATTTCACATTCTAAACAAAAAGATAATGAAAAAATATAATTATATAATCGTTAGTTTGCTGGCGTGTCTCTTGACGACATCTTGTAATGACTATTTTGACCAGGTGCCTGATGACCGTTTATCACTCAAGGAGATTTTCACAACCAGAGATGGAGCCTTGCGGTATCTTTCGAACGTATACACATTCTTACCGGATGAATTTAACCAACGTCAGGTGCATGAAACAAGTCTGTACCGTACTCCCGGTCCTTGGACAGGCTCCAGCGACGAAGCAGAGTGGACAAATGACAATAAAGGGAAATTGATAAATAACAACTCTATCGATGCGACGGAAGGAACGATGGTGTTGTATCGCTGGAAGAGCTGGTTTTCAGGTATTCATGAAGCGGCAGTATTTACAGAAAATGTAGATCAGGCACCGCTGACTGTTACAGAAAGAAATCAATGGAAAGCGGAAGCAAGAGCTTTGCGGGCGATCTACTATTTTTATCTAGTACGTACTTATGGTCCGGTTCCTTTGCTTGAAAAGGACTTCCCGATGGATACTCCGAGCGATGAGTTGCAACTCCCTCGTAATACGGTAGACGAGTGTTTCGATTTTATCGTATCAGAACTGAAAGGTGCGCAAAACGATGGTTTACTGGACGATGCTTCTACCGACAAAGTGTCCGGATATGGCCGTATTGATAAGGCGATTGCACAGGCGTTTATCATCGAGGCATTGACTTATCGTGCCAGCTGGTTGTTTAATGGTGAGTGCAATTACTATTCAGACCTGGCTAATACGGACGGAACAAAACTGTTCCCTAACAAACCGGACGAAGCTACCAAACGTGCTAATTGGCAGAAAGTGATTAATGAATGTAACACTTTCTTCTCTAATTATGGAAGTCGTTATCATTTGATGTATACCAATAAGGACGGTGTTTCTGTTTCCGGTCCGGACTCGGAAGGCTTCAGCCCGACAGAATCTTATCGCCGTGCAGTAAGAACCCTGTTTTCTGAAATGGGTAACAATAAAGAAATGATTTTCTATCGTTTGGATAATGCTGCCGGAACCATGCAGTACGACCGTATGCCGAATAGATCCGGTAATACGACCAACTATAGAGGTGGTAGCTTGTTGGGAGCAACCCAAGAAATGGTAGATGCCTATTTCATGTCAAACGGAGAATCCCCTATTTCCGGTTATAGTGCTGACGGTGTCACTCCGATTATCAACGAAAAATCCGATTATGTAGAAGAGGGAGTTTCTACAACAGAATACAAAGGAACAGACGGTACCTTATATGCACCGACAGGAACCAGAATGATGTATGTTAATCGTGAACCTCGTTTTTATGTAGACATTACCTTTAGTAATTCAAAATGGTTTGATGGAACAGAAGGCGATTATATAGTAGATTTCACTTATAGCGGAAGTTGTGGTAAAGAACAAGGTAGCAATGACTATACAAGTACAGGCTATTTGGTGCGTAAAGGAATGGATTCCGGCGATCGTAACCAGAACTTGGTTTGTGTGCTCTTGTGTCTGACTAATATTTATTTTGACTATATCGAAGCGCTTGCACATGTCAGCCCGACTCATGAAGACATCTGGACATATATGAACATGATCCGTAAGCGTGCGGGTATTCCGGGATACGGTGAAACAGTCAATCTGCCTAAACCGACTACAACGGAAGAAGTCATGGAGCTGATTCGTAAGGAGAAACGCATTGAGTTGAGTTTCGAAAACTGCCGTTATTTTGATGTACGTCGCTGGGGATTGGTAAATGAGTATTTCAACAAAGCAATTCACGGTATGAATGTCAATTATGACGGAAATGAATTCTTCAAACGTACGGAGATTGTGAAGCGTATTTTTGACCGTCAGTACTTCTTCCCTATACCACAGGGCGAAATTGATATTGATAAAAACTTGGTTCAGAATACAGGATTCTAAATACTGATTATAAAATAGAAATTATGATGAAACAATATATTTTCTCTGCAGTTTGTCTCATGTCCGGTGTCCTTTGTATGTCCTCTTGCAATGAGGATAAACAGGCAAAGCCATATACCCCGGATTACGAGATTGTACCGGAGTATACCAATGCGGATACCTGGACTGCCTATGAAGCATTTAATGATAACTTGCTGGATCCCGATAAGAACATTTATAAAACAAGTACCGCTTATACTGCTGCTACCGACCGTAATAACGGAGCTGCTGCGATCTGGTGCCAGCCGATCTATTGGGATATGGCCATGAACGCATATAAACGTGCAAAAGCGGAAGGAGATACAGAAAGAGAAAACAAATACAAGCAGTTGTGTGATGATTTGTTTGCCGGAAATAAAGCACATTATGTAAACTTTGATTTCGACGATAATAATGAGAATACCGGCTGGTTTATCTATGATGATATACAGTGGTGGACCATTACTTTGGCACGTGCTTACGAATTATTTAAAGTGGAAGAGTATCGCAGTTTGGCAGAAGCAAGTTTTGCACGTGTATGGTACGGTTCTCCCCGCGTAGGTGATACGGGTTCTTATGCAGATCCTGAAAAGAATTTGGGTGGAGGTATGTTCTGGCAATGGCAGCCTATCGGCAATCCGAATGAAAATGCTGCCGGTGATGGTAAGATGGCTTGTATTAATTTCCCGACTGTGGTAGCTGCATTGACCCTTTACAATAACGTTCCTACCGATCGTGTGGCTGATCCGAATCCGGAAAGCTGGAGTAATAAGTACGGTGATTTTACCCGTCCGCATTATGAAACGAAGGAAGCTTATCTGGCAAAAGGAAAAGAAATCTATGAATGGGCTGTGAAGAATCTGGTAGACAGCAATACCGGAGAGGTTGCCGACAGCAAGCATGGTGAAGGCAATCCGGCATGGTCGGACCATGTATACAATCAGGCCACTTTTATCGGAGCTTCGTTATTGCTTTATAAAGCTACCGGTGAGAAAACATATTTGGACAATGCAATTTTAGGAGCTGACTATACAATGAATACCATGTCCGAAACGTACGATTTACTGCCGTTCGAGAGTGGCGTGGAACAGGGTATTTATACCGCTATCTTTGCGGAATACATGGCCATGCTGGTGAATGATTGTGGCCAGACCCAGTACGTACCGTTCTTGAAACGTAACATTAATTACGGCTGGGCTAATCGCGACCGGACACGTAATTTGTGTGGTGGCGAATATCATAAGGCACAGATAGAAGGCGCTACTATTGACAGCTATAGTGCATCCGGAATACCGGCATTGATGTTGTTGTTTCCGGCAGATAAATAATTGTAACCCATAAAAAAGAAGAATAATGAATACGAAATATTCAAATTGGAAAATGTGGTATTATGTGTTATGCATGGTACTGACACTTCAATTGGCGGCTTGTTCTGAAGAAACGCATGACGAGTATACCGCGGCTCCTGAAATAGAAGATACCTATATCGACCAACTGGATGCATTGATTGCTGAAATGACCGATTTGCAGCAAAATTCAGACTACGGAGATAAGAAAGGACAGTACCCCACCGAAAGCCGGGCAATTCTGACAGATGCGATAGATGATGCCAATCGTGCGGTACTTTTAATCAAATATCAGCAACCCTCTCCGTCGGAAAGTGAGAAACAACGCTATGTGGCAGAAGCCAAGGCGTCTATAGAACAGTTCAAGAGTACGATCCGTACAGAAGACGCTGAAACAACACCGGCTGAACTGTTTGTGGACGGACGTGGTGATGGTGGTTCTTATATCGATTTCGGACGTAGCGAAGAATATGTCAATTTCGGAACCGAAGGAAATCAAGCCTTTACTGTTGAGTTTTGGGTGAAAGTAACCAAAGGTGGTGGAAAAGACCAGAATGTGTTCCTGTCAACTTATATGGGCGGTGACGGATGGCGTAATGGCTGGATGATGTATTGGCGTAATGCAGACGGTGGTATTTATCGTGCAACTTGGGGCGAAACAGGAGGAAATATCTGTGAACCGTCACTAAAGGCACCGGAAGATGGAGAATGGCAACATTTCTTGTTTGTGTACAGTGATAAAGGCTTGCCGGGCAGTCCGGAGCTTCGTGCGAAATTGTATGTGAACGGAGAAGTGAAAACAACCGAGGGAAGCGTGGGTAACAGGTTCTATAATTCGAGCAACTATGCCAACTATAATGCACCGATGACCGCTTTCGGACGTTATATGCGTACCAGTGATAATCTGTTTGAAGAAGGCTTTGCCGGTTATATGAAGAAAATCCGTATCTGGAAAAGCGCAAAGGATAACGAATATGTTCAGAATTCTTATAATGGAACGGCTGAAGTGACGGGTAAAGAAGCAGACTTGGCGGCAGCATGGGATTTCATGACCAAACCTTCCGGTTCGGGTAATGAAGTAATAGACCTGACAGGCCGTCATACTGCTAAGATTATCGGTACTTACGAGTGGCAACGTATTGTTGAATAATAATGTAAAAACGATGAAAAACATGAAATGTTTAACTAATAAATGGAGAGAGGGAGCAATGCTCCTCTCTTTCCTCCTGATTTCTAGTCTGGCAGGGATATTTACCGCTTGTGACGATATTGAAGACGAGTATATAACAGATACACAATTAAGTATCTTACGGGAAAGTCGTACGTCATTGAACTATTTATTGAAAAATTCAACCTACGGAACTGCTCCCGGAACATATCCTGAAACCGGAAAGGATATATTAAATGCTGCTATTACCGAGTTGGATGCACTGATAACACGGGTAGAAGCTGGCGAAGAACTGGATGAAACAACTTTGGAAGCTGCTGTAGCAAAGGTAAATCAAGCGATTGACGAGTTTAAAAATTCAAAATATTACAATCTGTCTCCGGAAGCACAGCAATATATCAATAATTTACTGGCTAAGGCGGATGAAATACTTGCAATCGTTAATGATGAAACGAAGTGGGGAAATCATCAGGGACAATATCCGGTAGAAAATAAGTCGGTTTTGGAGAGTGCAGCTAAAGACTTGGAAAGTCTGGCTGAAAGAATCAAATCCGGTTCCATCACAGATATGACGCAGGAGATTTATGATGAGGCTATTGCTGCTGCCGATAAGAAAGTAGAAGAAGTCGAAGATTCTGCATGGCCGGATAACAGTCAGATTACCTGGAATCTGTTTGTAGACGGAAATGCCGGTTCTTATATAGACTTTGGTTATAGCGAGGATTATGTGAAGTTTGGAGAGGATGACAATCAGGCATTTACGATTGAACTTTGGGTGAATATTAAAGAATATTGCAATAAGCAGGGAGAAGACAACTGTACTTTCCTTTCTACCATGACAAACGATCCTCATTGGAGCGGATGGCGTGCCCAGGATCGTACAAAGGGATTGTTGAGAACAATGGTTGCTCACTGGCAAGATAATAATCACACAAATCCACAAGAATGGGAACCGGGATGGAAAAAGTCGGACAACTGGACCAAAGATCGTTGGACGCATTATGCATTCCTCTTCAGGGATAAGGGATTGCCGGGATTTGATACTCCGACAGATGTGAAGTGCTATTCCATGATTGATGGTACGAGACAAGGTGAAGTCATTCGTGTGGGTGAGTCCTGGAGAACGTATATCAATAAACAATCCATAGCCAATCAGATTAAAATGACCGGATTCTGTATGATGGACAATAATGGAAACCGTAACGAATGGTTCTCCGGTTACATAAAGAAGATACGTATCTGGAAAACAAACCGGACAGAAAATCAGGTATATGCTTCTTATATGGGGAATGAAGAAGGTGTAAGTGCCGATAATCCGAATTTGGTAGAAGCCTGGGATTTTGAAGTGAAAGGTGATCAGCCTACTCAAAGTGCTACCAGAACAATTACAGGTTTGAAAGGTCATACAGCAACATTAGTTGGTGATAACTGGCAATGGATTGAATCCACAGACATTACAGATAACAAATAATTGTTTACCGGGATGAGTTTTCAATAGGTAGATTAAATATTCCCCTTATCTCTGTCATAAGGACAGAGTAAGGGGAAATTATTCTCCAATAACCCTTTATTAATCCTTTATTTTTATTGTAGAAAAGTGTTTTGGTCTGTATTTGTTCTTTATTGAATAAATATTATCGTTTTTTTTCAGCTATTTCTGCAATCTTTGTAACAGGAAAAATACTATAAACTTATAAATTATCATGAAAAGCAAAATTCTTTTGGCTCTGACACTACTATTGGGAGTATCAACTACCACATGGGCAGTCGGTAATTTAGGAAAAGCAAACCAGAAGAAGCATGCGTATACGAACGAAGATGTATGGGCAGCTTATGAAGGATTTAATAATACACTACTAGACTCCAATAAATATATTTACAAGACAAATTCGTCCTATCCAAGTGCTGTTGACCGTGGCAATGGAGCAGCGGCTATCTGGTGTCAGCCTATTTATTGGGATATGGCAATGAATGCCTATAAACTGGCAAAGGCACAGAAAGACAGAAAGAAGACAAGTTATTATAAAACACTCTGCGAGAAAATATTCGCAGGGAACAAAGCGCAATATTGCCAGTTCGATTTTGATGATAACAATGAAAATACCGGCTGGTTCATCTACGATGACATCATGTGGTGGACTATCAGCCTGGCACGCGGCTACGAACTTTTTGGAGTGGATGAATATCTGAAACTCTCGGAAGCCAGTTTCAAACGGGTATGGTATGGCTCGGAAAAAGTGGGTGATACCGGTTCGTATGACAAAGAAAACGGAGGTATGTTCTGGCAATGGCAACCCATTCAAAATCCGAAACCGAATAAATTCGGTGATGGAAAGATGGCATGTATCAACTTTCCGACAGTTGTTGCAGCATTAACCCTCTACAATAACGTACCTGAAAATAGAAAAGAATCGACCGACAAACGGCCGGATTATCAGACGAAAGCTCAATATCTTGCCAAAGGTAAAGAAATCTATGAATGGGGAGTGGAAAATCTCTTGGATAAAGCAACAGGAAAGATTGCCGATAGCCGTCATGGAAATGGCAATCCCGCATGGAAAGCGCATGTATACAACCAGGCAACCTTTATCGGAGCGTCCATACTGCTTTATAAGGCGACCGGAGAGAAACGTTATCTGGACAATGCTATTCTGGCAGCAGACTATACAGTGAAAGATATGTCTGCAGACCATAAAGTGCTACCTTTCGAAGGTGGTATTGAACAGGGTATCTATACTGCCATCTTTGCGGAATACATGGCATGGTTGGTGTATGATTGCGGACAAACCCAATATCTCCCGTTCCTGAAACGTACCATCAAAACAGGTTGGGCAAACAGAGATAAGACACGGAACGTATGTGGAGGCGAATACTATAAAAAGTTGCCGGAAGGTGCGGAAATCGACAGTTATTCTGCTTCCGGTATACCGGCATTGATGCTTTTGTTTCCGGCTAAAAAATAAATAGAAAACGACGGAATTTGCGTAAAATAGATTAAATAAACAGGTGATTTAAATTATGAAACAACAACTGATGATGCTGTTACTGGGAACAGCTTCTGTATTTTGTAGCTGTGAGACCCAGGTAGAACAGCACGAGAAGAATGAATTACGTGCTCCGGCATATCCGCTGGTGACAATTGATCCTTATACTAGTGCATGGTCTACTACGGACAATCTATACGACAGTCCTGTAAAACATTGGACAGGCAAGGATTTCTCTTTACTTGGTGTTGCAAAAGTAGACGGACAAACCTACCGTTTCATGGGAACGGAAGAACTGGAACTACGTCCTTTGGTAAAGACATCCGAACAAGGTAGCTGGACAGGAAAGTATACCACTCAACAACCTGCTGACGGATGGCAGAATATCGGATTCAATGATAAAGCCTGGAAAGAAGGCGAAGCTGCCTTCGGAACCATGGAGAATGAACATACAGCTAAAACCCAATGGGGTGAAGAATTTATCTGGGTACGCCGGGTAGCTGATATTCAGGAAGATTTGACAGGAAAAAATGTATATCTTGAATTCTCTCACGACGATGATGCTATTATTTATATCAACGGCATCAAAGTGGTAGATACAGGTAATGCTTGTAAAAAGAACGAACGGGTGAAACTGTCGGAAGAAGTAGTAGCTTCTTTGAAACCGGGTGAAAATCTGATTGCAGGTTATTGTCATAACCGGGTAGGAAACGGACTGTTGGATTTCGGATTGCTGGTAGAACTGGACGGTTACCGTTCTTTCCATCAAACAGCGCAACAAACTTCTGCAGATGTACAACCCATGCAGACTTATTATACATTTACTTGTGGTCCGGTAGATCTGAAACTGACATTTACCGCTCCTATGTTCATGGATAATCTGGACTTGTTGTCACGTCCGGTCAACTACATTTCTTATGAAGTAGCTTCCAATGATGGTCAGAAACATCAGGTTGAATTGTATTTCGAAGCATCTCCGCAATGGGCAATCGACCAACCTCACCAGGAATCTGTTGCCGACAGCTTTACTGACGGCGATTTGTTATTCCTTCGTACCGGAAGCCGCAATCAGGAGATTCTGAAGAAAAAGGGTGATGATGTTCGTATCGACTGGGGACATTTCTATCTGGCAGCTGAAAAGGAAAACAGCACATCTGCAATCGGTGACGGCAGAGAGCTGCGCAAGAACTTCGTAGCCAATAAACTGGAAGCTCCTACCACAAACGGTTATGATAAACTGGCTTTGGTACGTTCATTGGGCGAAACACAAAAAGCTGATGGCCACCTGTTGATCGGATATGATGATATTTATTCTATCCAATACTTTGGTGATAACCTGCGTCCTTACTGGAATCGTGAGGGTAATGAAACGATTGTTTCCCAATTCCAGAAAGCAGAGAAAGAATACAAGACACAAATGAAGAACAGCGCTGCTTTCGACAAGAAGCTGATGGAAGAAGCTACTGCTGCCGGTGGACGTAAATATGCCGAACTTTGTGCATTGGCTTATCGTCAGGCCTTGGCTGCACATAAACTGGTACAGGCTCCGAACGGTGACTTGGTATTCCTTTCTAAGGAGAACTTCAGTAATGGTTCCATCGGAACAGTCGACCTGACTTATCCGGGAGCTCCGTTGCTTTTATACTACAATCCGGAATTGGTGAAAGCTACCATGAACCATATCTTCTATTATAGTGAAAGCGGAAAATGGACGAAACCATTTGCTGCGCATGATGTCGGTACTTATCCATTGGCTAACGGCCAGACTTATGGCGGTGATATGCCGGTAGAAGAATCGGGTAATATGGTAGTATTGGCTGCTGCCATTGCAAAGGTAGAAGGTAATGCAGATTACGCACAGAAACATTGGGAAACCCTGACTACGTGGACAGACTATCTGGTAGAGAACGGACTTGATCCGGCCAACCAACTTTGTACCGATGACTTTGCAGGTCACTTTGCACACAATGCCAACCTTTCTATCAAAGCAATCATGGGTGTTGCTTCATACGGTTATCTGGCAGATATGCTGGGCAAAAAAGACGTGGCTGAAAAGTACACACAGAAAGCGAAAGAAATGGCTGCCGAATGGGTGAAAATGGCTGATGATGGTGACCACTATCGTCTCACATTTGACAAACCGGGAACATGGAGCCAGAAGTATAACCTGGTGTGGGATAAACTGTTGAATCTGCAAATCTTCCCTAAAAATGTTGCAGAAACGGAAATAGCTTACTATCTTTCGAAGCAAAATAAATATGGTCTTCCGTTGGATAACCGTGAAACATACACAAAGACCGACTGGATCATGTGGACAGCTACATTGGCAAATGACAAAGCTACCTTTGAGAAATTTATCGAACCCGTATATCTGTTTATGAACGTTACACCTAACCGTGTTCCGATGTCCGACTGGGTATTTACAGACGAACCGAATCAAAGAGGCTTCCAGGCACGTTCCGTTGTAGGTGGATATTATATCAAAATGCTTGAAGGAAAACTGATTAAATAAAACAAAAATACCATGAAGAAACTAGCTCTATTCGCTTTTACGTTACTTAGTGCATGGGCTATGACTGCAAAAACAATTACCGGACCGGTGGACTATGTTAGTCCGCTGGTTGGTACGCAGTCAAAGCACGCATTATCTACCGGAAATACTTACCCTGCCATTGCGCTGCCTTGGGGAATGAACTTTTGGGTTCCGCAGACTGGTAAAATGGGTGATGGATGGGCCTATACGTATGACGCTGACAAGATCAGAGGATTCAAACAAACCCATCAGCCAAGTCCCTGGATCAATGATTACGGTCAATTTGCCATCATGCCGGTAACCGGTAAGGCAGTATTTAATCAGGATGAGCGTGCCAGTTGGTTCTCTCATAAAGCTGAAACGGCTACTCCTTATTATTATAAAGTATATCTTGCCGATCATGATGTAGTGACCGAAATTGCTCCGACAGAGAGAGCAGCTGCTTTCCGTTTCACTTTCCCCGAAAACGACCACTCTTATGTAGTGGTAGACGCTTTTGATAAAGGTTCGTTTGTGAAAGTAATCCCTTCGGAGAACAAGATTATCGGTTATACCACTAAAAACAGCGGTGGTGTTCCTGCCAACTTTAAAAACTACTTTGTACTGGTATTCGACAAACCGTTTACTTATACGGCTGCCGTAGCCAGTGGTGTGATTGACACCAACAAACTGGAAGCGACAGACAATCATGCCGGTGCACTGATCGGTTTCAAAACCCGCAAGGGCGAACAAGTAAATGTGCGTGTAGCTTCCTCTTTTATCAGCCCTGAACAGGCGGAACTGAACCTGAAAGAGCTGGGTACGGACAATGTTGAACAGATTGCAGCGAAAGGCCGCAAGATATGGAACGATGTACTGGGACGTATCGAAGTGAAAGACGATGATATCGACCATTTGCGTACATTCTACTCCTGCCTGTATCGTTCGGTATTGTTCCCCAGAAGTTTCTATGAGATAGATGCCAAAGGAGACGTGATGCACTACAGTCCTTATAATGGCGAAGTGCTTCCGGGCTATATGTTTACCGATACCGGTTTCTGGGATACGTTCCGTTGTCTTTTCCCATTCCTTAACCTGATGTATCCATCCATGAATACAAAGATGCAGGAAGGATTGGTGAACACTTATAAAGAAAGCGGATTCCTGCCGGAATGGGCGAGTCCGGGACACAGAGGTTGCATGGTTGGAAACAACTCCGCTTCCGTAGTTGCCGATGCTTACCTGAAAGGATTGAAAGGATACGATATCGAAACCTTGTGGGAAGCTGTGAAACACGGAGCGAACGCAGTGCATCCGAACGTTGGCTCTACCGGACGATTAGGACATGAGTATTATAATAAATTAGGATATGTGCCTTATAATGTAGGTATTAACGAGAATGCAGCCCGTACACTGGAATATGCATACGATGACTGGTGTATCTATCAATTGGGTAAAGCCTTGAAGAAACCGAAAAAAGAGATTGAAAT
>ERZ1503914.184-NODE-184-length-25869-cov-4.320872_pt1 | contig 25869 bp, 20 predicted proteins | sample MGYA00575501_ERZ1503914 | MGnify/ENA primary metagenome ERZ1503914 (study PRJEB39906, sample SAMEA3182108) | gut metagenome | biome: human; feature: gut; material: Stool; isolation source: human stools | place: Canada | collected 2013-04-25 ...
CCCGCCACGACGGTCGGATGTACCGTCCGCATAGCTATATGCAACACCGACACTCAACTTCGGAGTCAGTTCGTAAGCCATATCCCCTTCTCTGCTTCCTCCCATCGAACGGAAAGCTCCAAAAGGAAGGTAATTCAACCGGCCGCCATACTTCAATCCACCATAACGCTTTCCTTCCGAGATCGGACCGGAACCATCGGTGATAGCAATGGAAGGACGTAAAAGTCCTTTGCTGCCTAGCCGGAAAGAACTTTCGGCAAAAACACCCAATTCACGAATCGTGCTAAATGCAGAAGTTATTTTACTACGTTCACCAAACTGTAACGTGTGAGAACTCATCTGCAATTCATAGTTATCCGTAGGAGTGGAACGCTGCCCAAACGAAATGACAAGTTTAGAGCCCCAAGGGCGATAGGCAGCATAGGCATCCATCAATAACGACCCGGAGTCATCATCCGTCTCACTACCTTTCACCAAGTCGAGTCCCAACCGGAAACGCAATTTATCGTGATAGACACTTCCATCAAAACGTACACGGGCACGACGCACACGAAAACGGTTGTACATCTGATCCACATCTTCAAAGCGACGGCTTTCTACCGATGTTTGTACCATCCCGCTGACCGTCAGTTTATTGCCGCCTTGTGTTGTGAATCTTAAGCCATCCCCCATTTTATAGCGATGGAGGACTACTTTATTGTCGATATCTGATAAACTTTCATCGCTGGCTTCCACTATTTCGGCGTCATCACTACCTTCGTCTGTCTGTGCCATTACCGGAAGGAGCAAGAATAGCCCTATCAGGAATAATAGATATTTTTTCATATCCATGTTGTTTTAGTATTACATTTCAAAATTTCCCTTACGCATCACGACACCTTCGTGCATCATTTCCGCACCACGGGCATAGACACCTTGCAGTTTCCAATTGTCATCAAACAGCGTTATATCCGCATCCCATCCTTCCCGAAGTTCTCCTTTTCCTTTCAGCTTCATTGTACGGGCAGGGTTGGAAGTTATCAGGCGGAAAGCATCCGAAGGAGCAATGCCTCCGTCCACAATCAGCCGGATCACTTGCTCTAGGTTTCGATGTAACGGCGCCACAGTATAACTATCCTCACCGGTTATCGGATCCTTACGACGTACGCCGGCATTACCATCCGATGAGAAAGTCATACGGTCAATAGATACTCCGGCATTCAATCCCTCCAGTACACTTTCATAAGGTTCACAATATTTTGTTCCTCCTGTGGAAATATCAATCATTCCCCCCATACGGGCAAATTCAATTCCTTGCAAGAATAAATCGTGTGTACGTCCCATGTGAGTAGGAGAAATATAGCTGATTAATGAAGGATACTCCCGTGCTATCTCTAACAATAGCTCAATTCCTCCGGGCAAAGCTCCCAAATGCACATGCATCACTCCGCCTTTGGCAGAAGTAAAACCTCCCAAGCGTACTTGCTGAATGATACGCATCAATTCGGTTTTAGTAGGATAGGAACTACGGTCGTCACTGATTGCTATCTTACAGCCAATCACTTTATCAATGAAAATCAAATCGTTGGCAATGCTATCTGTCAATGTGGGAGTGGGCAGGCCATAGTAACCGGTAAGCATATAAGCGGATATACCGTCCATGCACAGTGCTTTCGTTTTGGCATACAGTGCCGGTAATTGTTTCACGAAACCATCGGTTCCCAACAGTCCGACTACCGTAGTCGTTCCACAAGCCAGTAAACGGCTTAACGGTACTTCAGGGGCCAAAGAAAAGTAGCCGGTTTGTCCGCCTCCGCCAATGATATGTACGTGCTGGTCTATACAGCCGGGAGCAGCATTCATGCCTGCCCCATCGATCACTTCCACCTCTAATCCCCGAATATCGATATGGGGTGCGATACAAGCAATCTTTTCACCACAAATAAGCAGGTCGTTCATCCCCCTGTCTTCAGGAGCATAAAGATGTATATTTTGAATCAGTTTGAACATCATAATCAGTATTACTTGTTAGATAAAAAAGTGAATAACTATCATTACAATCAGTGTAATTGTCAGCGGAATGATATTGCGTTTGGCCAAATCGGTAGCCGACACGCCGGCAATCTCCGAGATAGCAATAATGACACCGGCAATAGGTGATGCCGCCCGTCCCATGCTCGATGCTAATTGCATAGGTAATATCATATCTACGGGAGTCATACCGACTTTGGTAGCAATTGACGGAACCAGCGGACCAAACGAGAAGAACGAAGCATTTCCACTTCCCATCAGGATAGCAGCCAGGAAAAGAATCAGGATAATGACAATCGAAACCAAAATGCCAGAGAATCCCAGACTGGTACATCCTTCAACCAACGCATCAATAAAGCCAAGGCTAATTAACCCCTTAGAGAAGATTTCTGCCGCAACAATCAGTGTCACCACATTGGTAAATACCTTACCCATCCCTTCCCAGAATGATTTCATAGTCATAAAAACAGCTTTAAAAGAACGAAGACGTATCAACTCAAACAACATGGAAACTGCCAGAGAGACAAACATAGCCGTAGTGGTATCCAATTCAATCGGAGGGTCGAACAGGTGTACATATTTCGAAAAGATGATTAACAGGAATAACGGCAACACTGGCAGAATCGCATAAATCAATGGAATATCCACCTTGAAATCTTTTGTATCCATCATTTCTGGTTGCGTACGTCCTGACTGGCGATCCTTGCGGTCAAAATAACGATTGGTGAGATAGTAAACAATCATTAGCAAAATAGTAAGCGGAATGGCCAGCGGAAGCTGGTGTTCAACAAAGTACAGCATATTATTTTGACCGACAAGTTCCGCCGCCCGGGCGGTATTGGCCGAACCGGGACCCATATCAAAAATAGTGCAGGCAGAAATAACCGATACTGCCGTCAGACGACTCACTCCCAAACCTACCAAAATAGGAAAGATAGAAGCAACCAGCAACAAACCAAGTCCTGTTGCGCTCGGTGTACAAATGAAAAGCATCTGTCCGATAGGGATTACAATGGAAGCAGCGATATAGGGAAACTTCTTGAAAATAGCCAGCGGTTGCATAGACACATATACCAATGCATCACTAGCCTTGATCTTTTTCATGTAAGCTACATAACCTCCAATAGTCATAATCATCAAACCAACACGAAGCATGTTCGATGAAAAAGTTTCTTTTATAATCCGAAAGAGGTCGAAAACCGGCGTCCCCGTTGTTTCGGTCAGACTTAGCGAATGCATACCAAGCAACATGCTAAGTGCTAACATCAAAATCCCGGCTACCATCAATACTCCTTGCGGGTTATTCTTTTTCATTAGCCAATAAGCTACCAATACAATTACCTGTAAGGCTATAAATGCACCTATATATATCATCATAATATTCTTTATTTGAATTATTCAGCTTCTACACCTTTGTTTTTAGTAGTAGTCAAATTATTAAATATTGCGCTCGGAATCTTGAAGTTTGCACCAGGATTGCCACTTAAGTCGAGTTCTGTCAATTTAACCAGATTCGAAACATTGATTTCTGTCAATTTATTATTTTTCAGATTAAGAGTTTCCAGATTGGGGGTATATGAGAGATTAATGGTCGAAAGCGTACCATATCCACTTTTCGTACTACCATTACAATTCAAAATACGCAACTTAGGGTTACCACTCAAATCCAATGAACCGACTCCTGCCGTATTCACTTGTAGGACCTCTAAATTACTAAGTCCAGTAAGCGGAAGTGCCTCGGTAAACTTATTTGAGGTGGCAGTAAATTCAACCAGTCCTGTAAAGAACTGCAAGCCATCTACAGAAGCTATAGGGGTCTCTGCCGTTTCAAGACCGGCTGTAACCAACTCACTGGTAGCGGCTGATGTTTTCGCTACATTTACCGCCGTAACAGTAGCCGCCATCGTCTTATCCAACTGATATTCATTGCCCTCTTTCACAACCAGCCCTTGTGGCAATTTACCAGCATCTGTTGAAAGATAATAAAGATACTCTCCAAAAGCCTTATCCGGGATTGTGAACAATTCACCGTCTTCACCTCCTCCACCTTCGGAATCAGCCACCACTCCGACAGCAGTAGTCAACTGGGTCATTAAATCCTCCGGAATAGCAAAAGGAGCAGCCGGGTTATTGCTCAAATCAAGTTCTTTCAATGCTGCATAGTTTGAAGGAAGAATAAAGCCATTCTCCTGAAGATTTTGGTTCTTTAAATAAATATGTTCTATCACATTATTATTTGCAAAGCTAATTGTAGAAAGTTTGGTAGATGTATCACCGGCCGAATTTCCACCATAGCGAAAGCGAATAAGTTTTGTATTCTGCGACAAGTCCAGTGCTGTAACAGAGTTATTATTCATCTCAACCGTTTCCAGCTCGGTCAATGCAGTCAGATCCATACGCTCCACCGAATTGGAAGTAATCTTCAATGTCTTTAGAGCGGTAAAGAACTGCAAACCGTCCATATCTACAATCTTCACTGCAGCTGTAGCCAATCCCGCATTCTCCAGTTTAGCTATCTGCGCATCGTTTTTTACCAGATAGAGATTTTCTACGGTAGCAGCCTTTTGGGTGTTCAGGTAGAATTTGCCATTTTCCGCAACAGCCATTTCATAAGGAAGCTTGTTTTCGTCTGTACGGCTACAGTTATAAACAAGGTATTCTCCCAACGCACGATCTTTAATTTCATAAAGGTCTTGCTCACCACCTCCCTGTATATCTTCCACATCATTAGTGGTACAAGATGAGAGTCCTCCAAGCAATAATGCCATGCAAAACATTGCAGTAGTCATCGGTTTGTTCATTCGCATCATAATTTCAAAAGTATTGGTTTTGAGCGTAAAAGTAACATTAACGAGTAAACGAAAAGATTAATACAGACCTTAACAAAAGATTAATATTGCAAATAAAGCGCCTTTTTTTGTATTTTCTTCTCTCTACTGATGAATATAACTCTAAAAATGGGAAAATACTCCGCTTGTTGCCCAAATTATTATCTACCTTTGCAGCGATTATCATATCAAAAAAAAGAAGATGGAAACGTCCAGCAAAAAAAGAATTATTATTCTATCCGCTACCGGCATCTTGCTTACCGGCCTCATTTGTCTCTTTATATCCCGCAATATTATTTTATGCCATATCGTTGACAAACGGACTACACGTATCGAACAGGCATACGGACTGCAGATTCATTATCAGAAGTTACAAATGGAAGGCTGCAATAAGGTGGTTTTACAAGGACTTTCTATTATTCCCAACCAACGGGATACCCTGCTGACATTGCAATCTGTCAACGTAAAACTAAGTTTTTGGAAGTTACTAAAAGGAGAAGTCGAAGTACGCAATGTCCATATGGATGGGCTGGCAATAAACTTTATCAAATATGATTCCCTAGCCAACTATGACTTCCTGTTCCTTAAACGACAACAAGAGACAGAGTCAAAGCCTGCCATAGAGAGCAACTATGCCAACCGCATCGACCGGGTATTGAACCTCATTTACGGCTTTCTGCCCGAAAACGGCCAACTCAACCAAATAAAAATAGCCGAACGCAAAGATAGTAACTTCGTTGCAGTCAACATCCCCTCCTTTGTTATTAAGGATAATCATTTTCAATCAACCATTCAGATAAAAGAAGATACACTGCCTCAACAACAATGGCAAGCATCGGGTGAACTGAACAGAAGAGACTATACATTAAAAGCAGCTCTCTTTGCTCCGGAGAAAAAGAAAATCTCACTACCTTATATTACCCGCCGTTTTGGAGCAGAAGTCACTTTCGACACATTATCTTATAGCATGACTAAAGATAAACGTGCGACCGCCCAACTGCTCCTCAAAGGAAAAGCAAGAGTGAACGGACTGGACGTATTTCATAAAGCCTTCTCTCCTGAAATCATTCATCTCGATCGCGGACAACTCTGTTACGAGATGAACATAAACGGACACTCATTTGAATTGGACAGTACCACCATTGTTGACTTCAACAAACTCCAGTTTCATCCTTATTTACGGGCCGAGAAGGAGAAAGGAAACTGGCATTTCACTGCAGCAGTCAACAAATCCTGGTTTCCGGCAGACGATCTGTTCAGTTCTCTGCCGAAAGGATTATTCAGTAATCTGGAAGGCATCAAGACAAGTGGTGAGCTGGCTTATCATTTTCTGTTAGACATTGATTTTGCGCAACTGGATAGTCTCAAACTGGAATCTGAATTGAAAGAAAAAGATTTCCATATCATAAGCTATGGAGCTACTTCACTCTCCAAAATGTCCGGTGAGTTCATTTACACAGCTTATGAGAATGGAGTGCCGGTACGAACCTTCCCTATCGGCCCTTCATGCAATCACTTTACACCCTTAGACAGCATTTCCCCCATTCTAAGAATGTCTGTCATGCAAAGCGAAGATGGAGCATTCTTTTATCATCGCGGTTTCCTGCCCGATGCCTTACGGGAAGCACTGATTTACGACCTGCAAGTGAAACGCTTTGCACGCGGAGGAAGTACGATCACCATGCAACTGGTAAAGAATGTATTCCTGAACCGTAACAAGAACTTTGCGCGTAAACTGGAAGAAGCATTGATTGTGTGGCTGATAGAGAATGAAAGACTAACTTCCAAAGAACGTATGTACGAAGTATATCTGAATATTGTAGAATGGGGACCGCTCGTTTATGGTATTCAGGAAGCGTCTGCTTATTATTTCAAGAAACGCCCTTCGCAACTGACCACGGAAGAAAGTATTTTCCTAGCTTCCATTATCCCGAAACCCAAGCATTTCCGCAGTTCTTTTGCAGAAGACGGACAATTAAAGGAGAATATGGAAGGTTACTACAAGCTGATTGCAAAACGTCTTGCACAGAAAGGAGTAATAAGTGAAATCGAGGCGGATAGTATCCGCCCCGATATCCAAGTTACGGGCGACGCCCGGAATAGTCTAGCCGGTGAAAAACCGAAGTCTAGTTCTCCTACCGCTGAGGAGCAATGAGATTGATATAAATAATAAAGGAATAGGTTATCTTCTTGAACTGCTGTTTCTTTCAGAAGAACGGGAAGAGCTTTGAGTGCTATTACTTCTCGTACTTCCGGAAGAAGAGCGTCTTTCTGTTTGTCCGCTGGAAACATTGCTCCGGGTAGAGCTACCGCTGCTTCGAGTAGAACTCGAACTACCGCTACTACGGCTAGAGGTAGTACTACTGCTACGGCTGGTAGTATTTTCACTACTGCGACTGGAAGAACTACGACTGGAGCTAGAACTGCCACGACCGGAGCTACCACGACTGGAAGAACTATTGTTTCTATCAGAACTGTTATTTCTATTATAGGAACCACTACTATCGTTTCGCCTACTTGAACTTTCCCTTGAGCTGCTACTTGTCTTGCCACTTTCACGGTTGGAACCGCTACTTGTCGAACTTCCGCTTGTCGACCTGCGATTAGAGCTTGAAGAACCGGAACTTGTTTCCGGACGAAGACCGGAATTACGATCTCCTTCTACTCTGTTTGTATTCCCGTTTCTATCAGGAACAACCTCTTTATTCGGTCTCCCATTTCCGGACGATGTAGACGGTCTGACAGAAGTTGAAGGTCTATCTCCTGATTCCGGACGGGGACGAGTAGACGTACCAGGTCGCGTTGTCATTCCGGGACGAGACGTATCAGGACGAGTAGATGTGCTTGGACGAGACGTTCCGGGACGTGTTGTTGATGAACCCGGACGGGAAGAATTACCCGGACGTGTCGGTGCATTATGCGGACGAGTGGAAGTATTCGGACGAAACCGGACAGAACCGAAGTCCGAACGACGATAAGAGTGATATACTCTCTGATCTCTCACCCGGTGCGGTGCAGAGTAATGGTTGAAATTAGTATATCTTCCCCGATAGTAGCTTGTATGGTGAAAGTGCGGACGATAATGCGCTCCACAATAAGTACGGTAATGATAAGGCACACCAAAATAGAATAAGCTACGGTTCGGGTAATTGATGTACACCCTGAAACTCCATTTCCCTCCGGTTACATAAATCGGCCGATAGAAATACTCGGCACCGAGAAACCGGCGATACTGCGCATCACTCAATACCCAGCGAAGATCGTCGTTACGGATATCCAAAGCTTCATAATAATCATCCAATGCCCATTCGTAACCACGTGCTACGTAATCCATTATATTACGGACAGAATAAATAAAGTCGTAATTAATCTCATACGCATCATTATATTGCTGTGTACTCAAACTCAATTCATACGCCATCTTATCGGTAAGAAAACGTGTCTCCTTACGTACCTTGCTGGTGCTCATTCCAGCCATTACGGTCATATTGGCAGTCAGACCGACCGCAAAGAGTAAAAAAAGTATTCGTTTCATAATTCAATCTCCTATCATTTATTATTCCGATAATATTCCTCAATAAACATGCGTAACATATCTCTATAACCGTACAGTTAATAGTATCAACGCCGACCATACCCTATCACAAAATCATTCATCTTGTCCTTGCTGGAAGTAAATGTCAGGGTATTAATCACTGTAAAGAAAGCTTCTTTATCTACAATGCGGGGATACATTATCTTCATAATTTCCATCCGGTCATCGTCAAATGTATAAAGTTTGGTCAGTTGGAGACATTGGGCAGATGTAAAATCAGAACCGGCCAATGCAGCATTAAGCAACTTTATACGATCATCTTTAAAAGGCTCCTTCTTCATCTCATTATAAAACGTTTGAAAGAGCTGATCGTTCATGACCCTGTTGTAACCATATCCCGGGCGGTGTTCTCCTTGTCCCGGACGATGTCCCCCCTGTCCGGGGCGGTCAGGTCTTTCCGGCTGCACGTTATCACGTCCGTCTACCCATATCTCTTTCACTCCCCTACCATCGAAATAAACATAGTCTTTATACAATTTTTCTCCTTTCCATACTCGCTCTCCCGGACGGGTAAAGCGGGTGGCATATACTTCAACAGTATAATGTCCGGGATTCAAATTGGCTATAAAGCAGGTAGTAGTAGGCAAACTGATTTGGTTTCCTCCCAAGTAAACAAGTATCGGAGTATTCCCGCCATCGATACGGATTCCGTTAACAGACTGCGCTTGTAAGGAAAGGGCAGCGAACAGGATGCAGAAACTTATTATAATCTTACGCATAACTTATCTCGTTTTTATTATTTATATCTTTAATCTGATACCACAAAAATAGGGTGAGGAAACTCCCCACCCCAATGATTCTCTCTATTCGTATGTAGGGAAATCCCTATTCTGTTTAGGAATCCGCCAAAACAATGCCATCCTCGTGCAAGGTAATCAGACGTTTCTTATACAAGTCGCCCACTCCTTTCTTAAAGGTTTTCTTGCTGACACCAAACGTGTCGTAGATATCTTCCGCAGGACTTTTATCATTCAAGTTGATTCGTCCCCCGTGCTCTTTGATATAGTCTAGCAGCGTTTTCGAAAAATCGTCAATCTTTTCAAAACCGGGTTTCTGAAGAATCAAATCTACCTTACCATCTTCACGCACCTGTTTCACAAAAGCTTTCATTTCCATCCCTGTCTCCAACGGACAGAATATTTCATTTTCATACAACAAACCGCTATACATATCATCTATAATTGCCTTAAAGCCTAAGTCCGTCTTCTGCCAGATAAGAATATTCACCTCTGCTCCCGGAGCATATTCCGGCTTTTCTTTCGACAGATAACGTTCCACTTTTGCTGAAGCCACAATACGGTAACTCTCTTCATCCACATGTGCATGAACCACGTATTTCCGTCCAACCTGCATTTTCATCTTCTGCTCACGGAACGGCACAAACAGGTCTTTCATCAATCCCCAGTTCAGGAAAGCTCCGTATTGATTTACCCAGGAGACTTCCAGACAATCAAACTGTCCGACCTGCACTAACGGGGTCAGTGTCGTAGCAATCAGCCTCTCATCCATATCCAGGTAAAGAAACACATTCAAAAAATCTCCTATCTTACAATCCTCGGGCACATAGCGGGTAGGCAACAAAATCTCACCTTCTTCTCCACCATCGAGATATACGCCGAAATCGACTTCCTTCACGACTTCAAGCTGGTTGAACTTTCCTAATTCGATGCTCATATTCTTATCTATTATATTATATAAGCAGCAAAGATAATCTATTTTGAATAGATCCCTCAATCAGTCAGCTATAACTTTTCGTTATCGAGAAAAACTATTTGCAATGAACAATCTGCGTTCTAATATGTTAACTTTGTAGCGACAAAAAGAAAGAGTAAATTATTCACCTTTTTAAACATATAAAATTATGGAATTTCTAACCAACGAGAAACTTACGATTGTGGGAGCTGCCGGAATGATCGGCTCCAACATGGCACAAACAGCCATGATGATGAAACTCACTCCGAATATTTGTCTCTATGATCCATTCGCACCAGCTTTGGAAGGAGTAGCTGAAGAACTGTATCATTGCGGTTTTGAAGGTGTCAACCTTACCTATACTTCCGACATCAAAGAAGCGCTGACCGGAGCTTCTTATATTGTTTCTTCCGGTGGAGCAGCCCGTAAGGCAGGTATGACCCGCGAAGATCTGTTGAAAGGAAATGCAGAGATTGCCGCTCAATTCGGAAAAGACGTTCGTCAATATTGCCCGAACGTAAAACATATCGTTGTCATCTTTAATCCTGCAGACATCACCGGCTTGATTACTTTGTTGTATTCAGGTTTGAAACCTTCACAAGTTTCTACATTGGCTGCGTTGGATAGCACCCGCCTGCAAAACGAACTGGTGAAATACTTCCATATCCCCGCTTCCGACATTCAGAATTGTCGTACGTATGGCGGTCATGGAGAACAAATGGCTGTATTTGCATCTACCACCAAAATAAAAGGAGAACCCCTGACCGATTTCATCGGTACTACCCGCCTTCCGTTGACGGAATGGGAAGCACTGAAAGTACGTGTCATCCAGGGTGGAAAACATATCATCGACCTGCGCGGCCGTTCTTCTTTCCAAAGCCCGGCTTATCTGTCTATCGAAATGATTGCTGCTGCTATGGGCGGACAGCCATTCCGCTGGCCTGCCGGAACGTATGTTTCCAATGGCAAATTCGACCATATCATGATGGCGATGGAAACTTCAATTACTAAAGACGGCGTTACTTATAAAGAAATAGCCGGAACTCCTGCCGAACAGGAAGAATTAGAAAAGAGCTACGAACACTTATGTAAACTTCGTGACGAAGTGATTGAAATGGGAATCATCCCAGCCATCAAGGACTGGCATGCTTTGAATCCCAATATTGACTAATCAAACAATATTAGCGAAAGCAGAAGGCCGAAACCTGACGATCTTTTTATCGTTCCGGGTTTCGGCCTTTTTTATTTCATTGCCAATGTCATTCCCACGGAAGAACATTCCTGACAAATCCCTTTAAGGACATAATTAATGCTATGCAAAGTAAATCCTTCAGGCAAATCAATCACCGGGATATGGGTACCTTCCAGGCAGAATGTACGATGACATTTCTCACAATAAAAATGCGAATGTAAATCCTGTACCACACAATTGCAAGAGTTGTCGCAAACGGCATACTTCAACGAACCGCTTCCATCGTCTATGCTATGTATGAGGTGATGAGACAAGAAGAGAGCGATGGTACGGGATATGGTCGATTTATCAACTGTGTCGAGCAATGTTTCGAGGTCAAGCAATGACACTGCACGCTCTGCCTGCATCATCTCTTTTATCACCAAGAGCCTTATTGCAGTTGGCTTAATGTCTCTTCTGACCAGCTTATCCAAATAAATATCTTCTTCCATCTTTCTCCTACTTTATCATTTTCTGTATTCTGACGGCGTTCATTATGGCAAGCAACGCAACGCCTACATCTGCGAAAACAGCTTCCCAAAGAGTAGCGATTCCACCGGCTCCCAAAATCAATACAAGCAATTTCACTCCAAATGCCAGTGATACATTCTGCCAAATGATTCTTCGTGTCAGCTTTCCAACTTTGATAGCTTCGGCTACTTTCGACGGCTGGTCTGTCTGTATCACGACATCGGCTGTTTCAATGGCTGCATCACTGCCCAATCCGCCCATAGCAATACCGACATGACTCAAAGCAAGCACCGGTGCGTCATTCATTCCATCGCCGACAAATGCAATCCGGTTTGCCTCATCCTGACGCAATTCTTCCAGGTGTTTCACTTTCCCTTCCGGCAGCAAGTCGCCATAGGCTTTCGATATGCCGAGCTTCTCCGCAAAGTTAGTAACAATACTCTGTTTATCACCGGATAATATCTGTATGTTTTCAATATTTAAAGCTTTTAAGCGATCAATAGCTACCTTTGCGTCTTCTTTCAAGGCATCAGCCAACAACAGATAACCGGCATAACGGTTTCCAACAGCACAGGCTACAATGGTATCTGTCATCTTCAACAATTCTTGCGGAAAGGATATATCAAACTTGGACAGTAACCGGCAATTACCAACCAGAACCGGTATTCCGCCTACCGTTGCTTCCAATCCGAAGCCGGCATATTCTTTCGTATCGGTAACGGTTACGCGTTCTATGTTTTGTTCTTTTGCGTAGTTTACAACAGCCTTGGCAATCGGATGTGTGCTATCACTTTCTACCGAAGCAATCAGTTTCACTAATTCTTCTTCCGAAATATCGCCTGCACTTTTACAGGCCTGCACGTCAAAGGTTCCTTTTGTCAGGGTTCCTGTTTTATCGAATACCACCGTATTGATCTTAGTGATAGCGTCCAGATAATTACCTCCTTTGAATAAAATACCCAATCGGGATGCCGCTCCAATACCACCAAAATAGCCTAATGGAATACTAACCACCAATGCGCATGGGCATGAAATCACCAAAAAGACCAAAGCTCTGTATAACCAATCATTAAATGTGAATACAAATGCAGGATTGATAAGTGAATAGACAAATGGAGATAATACAATTAATACGGCCAGTATGATAACAATCGGTGTGTAAACACGGGCAAACTTGCGAATAAACAATTCTGCCGGAGCTTTGCGTTCGGCGGCATTCTGAACTAGTTCCAATATTCGGGCGAGTGCGCTCTTGTCAAAAGGTCTCGTCACTTCAAGTCGGATTACCTTGTCGGTTACAATCATTCCGGCAAGCACTTCCTCCCCTTTCCGAATATTACGAGGCACGCTTTCGCCCGTTAATGCGGCTGTATTAAAGGCGGCAACTTCATTCTGCATGATTCCATCCAATGGCACTCGCTCACCTGCCTTTATTTCTATGATTTCACCGACTTTTATCTTTTTAGGACTTTCAGTAACAAGATTACCCTCTCTAAGTACCAGTGCTTTTTCGGGTCTTACGTCCAATAAGGCTCCGATATTACGTTTGGCTTTATCTACCGCTTTACCCTGAAACAGTTCTCCTACCGTATAAAATAGCATCACGGCTACACCTTCCGGATATTCGCCAATATAGAAAGCTCCCAGAGTAGCAATAATCATTAGAGTAAACTCACTGAAATAGTCTTTTTCCCTGATGCTTTCCCAGGCTTCTTTCATCACCGGAATTCCTACCGGAAGATAGGCTACGATATACCATATCAAAGAAACATATCCTTCACGGAAGAATGCTAAATCGAGAGCATTCATTATTATTCCACCTGCCAGCAGCAGGAGAGAGAATATCACTTTCCCATATTCATGGAAGTTCGAAACCTTTGCATCAACCTTTTTTTCTGCTGCGCATGAATGAGCGCCACAACTACAATGTCCCATAACATTCATCATTTAGTTGATGCAAAGGTAGCAAATGATTTATGCAACAAAGTTGCAAAATCGGTTTTAGAACATATATCCCAATGAGATCATCAGGTTTCTGTTCTTCATTCCTACTTCTTTGATTACCTCAACAAGTCCGAAATCATAGCTTATGGCAACCTGATATTTCTTACTGAACTCAACTCCGGCTTTCAGTCCAAGACCGAGGTCGAATCGTTTCAGACCATCGTCGCCAAATATATCTTCGGATGCTGAATTGCCTCCTATTTCATCAAAATCAAAATAATCACCGTCCACTTTCGCTTTTGCTTTTCCAAACAGTCCGACAGCAATATAAGGACCTACACTACCAAATAATGAGAAATCATCATTCACTGCATATTTATATCCTACACGTACTGGTACTTCCAGATAGTATGGATTAAATGTTATGCTTGCAAGTGATCCGCCATCAACTTTAGCACCTTTCAATGTCAACAATGCAGCGAAATCCATATAGGCACCACTACCATTCGCATCCTGCGACAATCCCACTTCTGCTTTAACTCCTGCGTGAAAACCTATCCTGCTGTCAAAACCTGTAATGGTGTATTTACTAACATTCATACCTGCCATCACACCCCATTTCAGGTTGTCTTGAGCATTGATACTCACTACGCTTATCGCTACTAGAGCGAACAATAACAAGGCCTTTTTCATACGAATAAATAATTTAATTATTGTTTAGAAATTATGTGAGGCAAAAATAACAATAATTCGCACAACTCCGAGAGGTTTAGTGAAAATATATAAAATAAACGATATGAATCTTATGAGATATAGTCATAGCAAGGGAACCAGACTATTTCAAACGATTTTATGGAACATAGAACAAAAACACTCTGCACAGAGAAAAAAACATAGGATGAAAGACTGTATAACTTAATTAATTGTTATCTTTGCACAATCAGTCGTAGCGCGACTGTATTGTTTGTTTTAAGAAAAAAAGCGTTTAGCTGATTTCTGTGCCAGAGAAAAGTCGAAAATTCCAAACACACAGAGAAGCAGATAGATGCTCCTTGCAATATGCGGGGAGTGTTTCCTGTTTGTGTGTTTAGGGCTTCGACTCCCTCTCTGGCGGATAGGCAAATGCTCTCCGCTTTTTTTGTGCCTATAAATTTGCGGTAGATGTAAAACAACAAGTTAATAATAACCACAAAGGCAAGTCAATTCGGATGGAGCGGCACCCGAACGACTGCAAAGTCGAAAACGTAACATTTAGATGTTGCTACTTGCCTTTGAAAATATAAGAGATAAAGGCTAGCAATACCCTCGAGGGGAACAAATGGATTCATCCAGAAGTTCCCCTCTATTTTTGTAAAGATGTGTACTATTGGAAAGACAGATATTAAGTCTACATATAAATTTGATGATTCTTATTGTCAACCAAAGTTTTTACCCGATAGTATAATGATTATCATCGGTTTACATGCTGACAATAAGCCATGACAATAGGCTGACAATAAAAAATTAGAACTTTTATTGTCAGCCTGTTCTTTGATTGCTTTGGGGCAGGATGCACCCGAAGGACATCATCGCCTGCAGTAACCATACCATCCACATAGAAAGCAGCTTTTTAAAATGAATCCCCCTATTAAATGAATGATATATAGCTGGTATCTTTCACTTAACAAGTAGGTATTGTTACATTAAAGCATCAGTATTGTTAACTCTCCACGGCCGTGACGAGATCTTTCCACGGCCGTGGTAGGAACTCGTCACGGCTGTGGGAAGAAGTCACCACGGCCGTGACAAAGTAAAGATAGCGGTACTTCAGTAGAACTATACTGACACTCTAGGGCAACTACATAGGCACGTTAATGGAACTATATAGGTAGATATCACTTTGGGAGGCTGTTATTAAAATGCGACGTTACTTCAGAACATGCTTCTAAGACTATTATTTATCAAGTCATAAAAGGATCATAAGAGATAAAAATAAGACTGACAGTAAAAGTAGAGGTATTTTATTGTCAGCCTATTGTCAGCATCTATTGTCAGGTGATATAGTATTGATATTCATATACTTGAATATCACCCTGACAGTTTGACAATAATACTGGTACAAATCAATAGAAACGATCATAAAATTTTTAATTGGGAAGGGTAAAGAATTTATAAAAAGAAAGAAAAAGTTTGCCGTTCCCTTAAGAATAAATATCTTTGTAACCGTGGTTACAGTAACCACAGTTACTAATATAATTCACTGACTATGAGGTTTTATAATAGAGAAGAAGAACTAAAAGAGCTAAAACGAATTCAGCAATTGGCATTTGAGGAAAGTTCAAGAATGGCAGTCGTTACCGGTTGCCGTAGAATCCTCATCATGAAAGTTAGGCACGGATGACAGGTTTTCTATGAGATCAGTCCCCATCACCTGTATTCCGTGCCCAATTATCATTGTTGGTTCTCTTCCCGATCTGTTCGGATAAACTCCAGGAGTCGTTCTACCGCCTCTTCTTCAGGAATATTCTTTTCTACACAGACCTTGCCTTTATAAAGACTGATTTTACCCCGTCCGGCACCTACATAACCGTAATCAGCATCCGCCATCTCACCGGGACCATTCACGATACAGCCCATAATGCCGATCTTCAAGCCTTTCAAATGTGAAGTGGCTGCCTTGATACGGGCGATTGTTTTCTCCAAGTCGTAAAGCGTACGGCCGCAACCGGGACAGGATATGTATTCTGTCTTAGAGGTACGGGTACGTCCAGCCTGCAAGATTCCGAAAGCAGTGGCGTCGACAACGGCATGGCTCAAACTGCCCTGATTGAACAGGAAGATACCATCGCAAAGACCGTCAAAAATCAAGGCTCCCATATCGGCTGCGGATTTTATCTGCAAATTCTCCGCATCATCTTCCGCATAATGCTGGAAGAAGACAACCGGATTCTGCAAACCTTCCGTCATTAGCTGATGCACCAATGCACGGTGCTCACCCAAACGGTTCGGATGGTTGCTTTGAGAGATGATTATCACTTCCGGGTGGTACTTCAGACAGGCTATCACTTCATCTGTTTGGGCCATATAGGGTATAAACAGGAATTTAAGCGCTGCATCACATTCACCCATCAACGGTAGTTGCGCATGATTGAAAGCAGGCCAGGTTCCGGCCTCTCCTTGCCATACGTCCGCATCAAGAATATATTCCACGCCTTCTTCCCGTTGTTCGGGCAAGGCTCTTCCGGCATAAATATAGTCCGGAGTGAATTGCGGATTTACTTCCGTCTTTCCGTCCATGCGGTCGGCAATGACTACGGGCACATGTTCGCCTCCAATATTACGGACCGCTTTTGTCTTCCGGCGTTCAGGAGACAGATAGTTGAATTCTGGCGCCTCCAATCCCGGAATATAGGGATGATCCTGCCTCAACAGAACATAATCCACCAATTTACGGGCTACCGGAATTTCAGCTTCGGGTGCTTCACTCAAAGATACGCGGATGGTATCGCCCAACCCGTCGCTCAACAATGCGCCGATGCCGAGAGCAGACTTGATACGCCCGTCCTCTCCGTCTCCGGCTTCTGTCACTCCGAGGTGTAGCGGGAAAGTCATCCCCTCTTTTTCCATGACGTCCACCAACAAACGAACGGTCTTCACCATTACCACGGTATTGGAGGCTTTGATGGAAATCACCACATCTGTGAAGTTTTCCGCTACACAGATACGAAGGAATTCCATACAGGATTCCACCATTCCTTCGGGAGTATCACCATAGCGTGACATGATGCGATCGGACAAAGAGCCATGATTCACACCGATCCGGATCGCAGTGTGATTCTCCTTACAGATATTCAGGAACGGGACAAACCGGTCATGGATTTTCTGTATTTCCTGCGCATACTCCTCGTCTGTATATTCCAGTTTCTTAAAAGTACGAGCAGCATCTACATAATTTCCCGGATTGATTCGCACCTTTTCCGCATATTGAGCAGCCACGTCTGCCACTTTCGGATTGAAATGCACATCAGCAACCAACGGAACCATATATCCCTGGCTACGCAGTCCGATATTGATATTCATCAGATTCTCCGCTTCCTTGATACCCTGCGTTGTGAGGCGGACATACTCGCCACCTGCATCAACAATACGTTTCGCCTGTTCCACACAAGCCTGCGTGTCCTGCGTAGACGTATTGGTCATCGACTGGACACGAATAGAATTGGGGCCGCCCAACGGCACAGCCCCAATATTTACTTCTGTGGTTTCTCTTCGAAAATAATTGAATAGATCCATTAGTTCGTTTTATATTCAAACTTCACTTCTTTCAGCTCTTCGTTCGCTTTTACGATTTTCTTTTTCAGACCTTCCTTGCAAGCAGCAAAAGCTTCCGCCAACTTTTCATCACTCAATGCCAACATCTGAATGGCAAGGATAGCGGCATTCATCGCTCCGTTTATAGCAACCGTTGCCACAGGAATGCCCGGAGGCATCTGGATGATAGAATAAAGTGCGTCTACACCATCGAGCACGGAACCTTTTACGGGTACTCCGATCACCGGCAGTGTAGTGTTGGCTGCAATTACACCGGGAAGGGCGGCAGCCATTCCGGCAGCGGCGATAATAACTTTAATGCCACGGTTGCGGGCATTCTTTGCAAACTCTTCCACAGCTTCAGGCGTGCGGTGAGCAGAAAGCGCGTTCATTTCGAACGGTACATGCATATCATTCAGCAATTGCGCAGCCTTCTCCATAACAGGAAGGTCGGACGTGCTACCCATGATAATACTTACAATTGGAGTCATAGGATAAAAATTAAAGAGCCACTTCTCAACCCTCTCCCCAAAAGAGAGGGTAAGGCTGGCTTCGGATTATAGTATCTTTTACATTATTCGATTGATGTAATGGAGAAAACCTTATCCATTCACCACTGCTTTGTATGCTTCGGCATCCAGCAGGTCTTCCACAGCTTTTATATCTGTCGGTTTCACTTTAATCAACCAACCTTCGCCATACGGATCTTTATTAACCAGTTCCGGATTTTCTTCCAATGCCTCGTTTTGTTCGAGCACCTCACCTGCTACAGGCAGGAAAAGATCGGAAATTGTTTTCACTACTTCGATGGTTCCGAATGTCTCACCGGCTTCCAACGTTTCACCAACAGTCGGTATATCTACGAACACGATATCACCCAATTGTTCTTGAGCATAATCAGTGATACCTACGTATGCAATGTCTCCTTCAACGCGAATCCATTCGTGTTCGTTCGTGTACTTCAAATTCTGTGGAAAGTTCATAATAATTAGTTTTTAGGATTTATACTGTTTTAAAATAAAAATACTCGAAATAAGATGTTGCTCACGGGATGAAGTACCAAAAGGGCACATATCAAGCCAACCGCAAAACCGGAAAGCACCTCACCCAACGTGTGATGTCCCAATACAATTCGTGCAGAACCTAATATACCGGCAATCAATATAAACAGGCATAACCATCCGACCGGATTGTAACCGAACAAAGCACTGAAAGAAACCAGTCCGCCAATCACTCCACCTATTCCTGCCATGTGTTCACTCAATTTCCATTTCAAATTCACTGCAATGCAGATAATAGATACTACCAAAGAAACGAGGATGATCCCTGTCATATACCAAGGTATATTCAGCCGGCGCATCATCAACAGGCAGAACACATACGAGATGATAGTCAGCAGAATCGGTACATAACGTTTCTTGCGCTCACTCAACTCCTGACGGGCAAAGCCATTGATTTTACGAAACAGGAAAATGGTAATGGTAGGTGTCAGTATGGTAAAGCAATAAACAATTCCCAACACGATCAACTTATATTGTATCGGCATGATACGAAGATAAGAAAACAGGAATAACACCAGAAACGATAAAAACGGAATAGAAAATGGAGTAAAGACCATCGAAGTAGCTCTCGCCACCTGCAACATTGTCTTATCCGCTATGATATGTTCTCTCTCTCTGTCCATCAGCACTAATACTTAATACTTTATACTTTATACTTAATACTTTATATTCGTTCTCATTTTCGAAGTCGCGCAACCGGAATATTCAACTGCTGACGGTATTTGGCTACCGTTCTACGAGCAATGGGATAACCTTTCTCTTTCAAGATGTCCGCCAATTCATCATCTGTCAGCGGTTTCTTCTTGTCCTCCCCATCAATACACTCTTTCAGAATCTTGCGTATCTCGCGGACAGACATTTCTTCGCCGTCCTCTGTGGTATACCCGTCGCTGAAAAAGAATTTGAGCGGATAGATGCCATAATTTGTCTGCACATATTTACTGTTGCTCACGCGGGAGATCGTTGAAATGTCCAGTCCGGTACGTTCGGCCACATCTTTTAAAATCATCGGTTTCAGCAGAGATTCGTCTCCTTCCAAGAAAAAAGGACGTTGTAAGTCAATGATAGCCTGCATGGTAGTCATCAGGGTATTCTGACGCTGCCGCACAGCATCGATAAATCCTTGTGCCGCATCCATTTTCTGCTTCAGGAACATCATCGCTTCTTTGGATTCTTTTGATTGATTAGCCCTGTTTTTGGTATGCTCTTCCACCATTTCCGTGAAGTCGCGACTCATACGGAGTTCGGGGACATTACGGTTATTGAGGCTTATATTGATGGTTCCGTCATCATACGTTTCCACGATAAAGTCGGGAACTATCTGTTGGAGATTCCTGCCGATCGCTTCTCCCAAAGAAGCACCCGGACGGGGATTCAGCTTGGTTATCTCATTAAGAGCTTCCTGGAAAGTCTCTTCATCAATGTCCAGTTTCTTTATAATCTTCTCCCAGTGTTTACGGGTGAATTCTTCATAACACTCTCTGATGATACGTTCTTCCAGCTCCAGTATCGGGTTGGGCTTCTTCTCTTCATCCTTCTTCCGGCAAATCTGTATCAACAAACATTCTTGAAGGCTGCGGGCACCGATACCAGCGGGATCAAAGTCCTGCAAGATACAGAGTGCTTCTTCCAATTCTTCTTCTGTCGATTCGATGCCGGCATAAATCGCCAGTTCATCACAGATGCTCTCCAATGACTTACGGAGCAGTCCGTCATCGTCCAATGAACCGATCAGATACTCCACCAGGTCACACTGATGTTCAGTCAGGTTGCGTTCACGCAACTGTTCTTTCAGGATTTCATAAAAAGAGGTGGAATCGGAGAACGGAATATCCTCCGCCTGTTCGTCTTTCGAACGGTTGTTTTCTTGTAATTTATAATCGGGAATATCGTCTTCAGTCAGATAATCACTCAAAGAATCATAATCGTTGGCATCACTATCCATGCCATCTTCCGTAGTGTCGGAATCAGCATACTCATCCGCAGCGTTTTCTTCTTTACCTTCTTCAAGTGCCGGATTTTCAAGCAGTTCAGCATGGATACGGTCTTCCAGCTCTACTGCGGGAAGCTCCAACAGTTTCACGACCAGAATCTGCTGGGGCGAGAGCGTTTGTACCTGCTGTTGCGCCTGAGATTGTATTTGACGGGAACCTTGTGCCATATTCGTTTTTGCTTTCTACTGTTTCTCGCTACAAAAGTAACTTTTTAACGAGAGATTACACAGATTAGGGAGATAATTTTTAATCCTATAACACAAAATTCGTTATCTTTGTTGCACGAACTTAAAAATTAGGACAATATGTTTGCCAAAGAAACGTATATGCAGCGAAGAGCCCTGCTAAAAAAGAATTTAGGCTCCGGGGTATTGTTATTTCTCGGAAATGACGAGTGCGGACTGAACTACGAGGATAACACCTTCCGTTATCGTCAGGATTCTACTTTCCTTTATTATTTCGGACTTTCATGCGCCGGCCTTTCGGCTATTATCGATATTGATGAAGACAAAGAAATCATTTTTGGAGATGAACTGTCTATCGACGCAATCGTATGGATGGGATCACAACCTACATTACACGAAAAATGTGAACGTGTGGGCGTAAAAAATCTGATGCCGTCTGCAGAAATTACAAGCTATCTCCACAAGTGCGTCCAGAAAGGGAAAGCGGTTCATTATCTGCCACCTTACCGTCCCGAGCATAAATTGAAACTGATGGATTGGTTGGGTATTCCCCCTACACGTCAGGAAGGTTCTGTTCCATTCATCCGTGCCGTTATCACCCAACGTAATTACAAATCTGCCGAAGAAATTTTAGAAATAGAGAAGGCTTGCGATGTAACTGCCGATATGCACATCACCGCCATGAAAGTGCTCCGTCCGGGCATGTATGAGTATGAAGTGGTAGCGGAAATGAACCGTGTAGCCGAATCTAACAACTGCCAGCTTTCTTTTGCCACCATTGCCACTATCAACGGACAGACTTTACACAACCACTATCATGGAAATAAAGTAAAACCGGGTGATTTATTCCTAATCGATGCAGGCGCAGAAGTAGAATCAGGTTATGCAGGCGATATGTCGTCTACTATTCCTGCCGACAAAAAGTTTACAGCCCGCCAGCGCGAAGTATACGAGATTCAGAATGCGATGCATCTGGAATCTGTAAAAGCCCTCCGTCCGGGTATTCCTTATATGGAGGTATACGAACTGTCTGCCCGTGTCATGGTAGACGGTATGAAGGCACTCGGATTGATGAAAGGAAATGCGGAAGATGCGGTCCGCGAAGGTGCTCATGCATTATTTTATCCTCACGGATTAGGTCACATGATGGGATTGGATGTACACGACATGGAAAATCTGGGAGAGATATGGGTAGGATATAACGGCCAACCGAAGAGCACACAGTTCGGTCGCAAATCGCAACGTCTCGCCATTCCGTTGGAACCGGGATTTGTACACACGGTAGAACCGGGTATTTATTTTATCCCGGAACTGATTGACATGTGGAAAGGAGAAAAGAAATTTACCGATTTCATCAATTATGATGTAGTGGAAACTTATAAGGACTTCGGTGGTATCCGCAATGAGGAAGATTATCTGATTACAGAAACCGGCGCCCGCCGATTAGGTAAAAAGATTCCTTTGACACCGGAAGAGGTGGAAGCGTTAAGATAAAAAGCTTCATCAAAATAAAAATAAAAGCCTCATCAAAATAAAAGAAGAACCTTTCTTCTATTCAAAATCAATAGCGGAAGTTTTTCATCCGGGTGAAAAACTTCCGCTATTTTTGTCAAAGTACCAAATAGTCCATCTAAAAGCACATTTTTTCTACCCTCCTTTTCCCAAATCTTGCGTAATATTGCAACAGAATTAAAACAACTCACTTTTTAATGATATAAAACCAATGAATAACACCATGAAAAGACTACTTTTATCTGTATGGCTATTGTCACTTACCTTGCTATCCGCCGTAGCTGAAAACTATCCTTATAAAAGCGATGTGCTTTGGGTCACCGTACCCAATCATGCCGACTGGCTTTATAAAACGGGAGAAAAAGCAACTGTGGAAGTACAATTCTATAAATATGGTATCCCCAGGGATAACGTAACCGTCACTTATGAAATAGGTGGTGATATGATGCCTGTTGCCGACACAAAAGGAAGTGTAACTTTAAAGAATGGCAGGGCCGTGATTCCTGTGGGCACAATGAAAGAGCCGGGATTCCGCGACTGTCGCCTGAAAGCAACCGTAGATGGAAAGACCTATTCACATCATATCAAAGTAGGATTTTCACCGGAAAAACTTCGTCCGTATACCACCATGCCTTCCGATTTCAAGGAATTTTGGGAAAAGGAAAAAGCGGAACAAAAGGAATTTCCCCTAACGTATACCAAAGAACATGTCGAAAAATATTCCACAGATAAAATAGACTGTTATCTCGTAAAATTGCAACTGAACAAACGTGGGCAATGCGTCTACGGATATTTATTCTATCCGAAAAAAGAAGGAAAGTTTCCGGTTGTCCTGTGCCCTCCGGGAGCAGGCATCAAAACTATCAAAGAACCTCTACGTCATAAATATTATGCGGAGCAAGGATGCATCCGTTTTGAATTCGAGATACACGGCCTGAATCCGGAAATGACTGATGAAGAATTTAAAGAAATCAGCAACGCTTTCAATGGCAGAGAAAACGGCTATCTGACCAACGGGCTCGACAGTCGTGATAATTATTATATGAAACGAGTATATCTGGCCTGTGTACGCGGTATCGACTTTCTAACTTCCCTGCCGGAATGGGATGGCAAAAATGTAATTGCACAAGGAGGTAGTCAGGGAGGCGCCCTGGCATTAATCGCTGCCGGACTGGATGAACGGGTGACAGCTTGTGTCGCCAATCATCCTGCATTAAGCGATATGGCAGGCTATAAAGCCGGACGTGCCGGCGGCTATCCTCATTTCTTTAGAAATTCGGTAGATATGGATACCCCCGAAAAAATAAAGACAATGGCCTATTATGATGTAGTGAACTTTGCTAAATTGATAAAAGCAGACACCTATATAACATGGGGATTCAATGATGACACCTGTCCTCCAACCACCAGTTATATAGTATACAATGTACTAAACTGTCCGAAAGAAGCCCTGATTACTCCTATTAATGAGCATTGGACCTCCAACGATACGGAGTATGGACATCTGCTTTGGATAAAGAAGCATTTGAAATAAAGAATCAATCATTCCATCTGGATACGGGCAACTCTTTTTTCCCGTAACCTTTCTTCCAGGCATACGCTTTTCTCTTTCGGAGATAAAGCGTATCGCCGCTATGCTTTATCGCCTCCCAATTAAATATTGAATGGTGGTAGATGATCTTTTCAAACCAATAAAGGAGGTCATAAGTTATGAATGGTAGTATCATACACCACCATGAAAACAGTAATGACAAAATCAACGCTGGTATCAGAGTCAGAGAAAAGCATTCCCAATATTGCTTTGCATGTATCCGTAACTCCATATCTTCCCAAACTTCCAGATATTTATACCGGGTAAAGAAAAACCAGCCTAACATAAAATAGTGTTTCTTTCCTTTTCCCAAGAACCACTTTGCTAAAAGACTATTATAAAAAATCATATTCACATTTTTTTTGTTGCATGTAGTCCTTTTATAACAGCAAAAGTAACCAAAGGTTCAATATTATAGTTTAGTATAACAGTCATTATACAGTATTCTCCCCTAAAGAATCCTATTCAAATATTGTTTATTTTGTGTTCTCTTGCCTTACTACAACAAAAGGTAATTCATATTTTTTGCAAAGAAAGTACAAATAACGAATATATCCTAATTTTTCTACTTAATATTTAAAGCTACTACCTCCCAAAAATTCGCGCAGTAAGGACGTAGGCGGAATCTCCTTATCCTGTACAGGAACAAAATATTTGATAAACTTAAGTAATCGGTATGCTTCGCAATATTCAGGACAGTTGCGCGGGACACCCATCAGAATAGGTTCGGCATGCAAACGGAGTACTGCAAACTCAAAAAGCAACGCTGAATTAAACATTACGTCGGCATTCTCCTGATAGGGAAAAATCCATTTATCTTCACCGGCACGTACACTCGGCCAGCGTGATATCGTTTCACGAGCCGAATATCCCCGATAATTGAAGTCACGGATAATACGCCGCAACAGACGGTTATCAGTTGTCGGAATCCAGTTATGGTCATCCAAAGAGATGGTGGTCAATGCCGAAACATAAATCTTGAATTTCCGTTCAGCCGGTATATGCGGTGTCAGTTCCGGGTTCAGGGCATGAATACCTTCCAGAATCAGAATCGTATTATCTTCTATTTTCAGTTTATCGCCTTTATACTCCTTCTTGCCAAGAGAGAAATTAAAACGAGGCAGTTCGACCTCTTCACCGCGAAGGAGTGCCTGCAACTGTTGATTGAACAGTTCCAAATCAAGTGCATACAGTGATTCATAATCATAATTTCCGTTTTCATCCAGAGGAGTCTCTTCACGATCCACAAAGTAATTATCTAAAGAGATCGGGAATGGTTTCAGTCCATTGGTCATTAGCTGGATAGAAAGCCGTTTGCTGAAAGTTGTCTTTCCCGAAGAGGATGGTCCGGCAATCAATACCAGTTTTACCCGGTTGCCGTTTTCACCACGATGGAAGATAGTATCGGCTATCTGCGCTATCTTTTTCTCCTGCAATGCTTCCGCCACATTAATCAAGTCAGTGG
>ERZ1503914.256-NODE-256-length-19785-cov-9.959503_pt1 | contig 19785 bp, 9 predicted proteins | sample MGYA00575501_ERZ1503914 | MGnify/ENA primary metagenome ERZ1503914 (study PRJEB39906, sample SAMEA3182108) | gut metagenome | biome: human; feature: gut; material: Stool; isolation source: human stools | place: Canada | collected 2013-04-25 ...
CATTCGGAATCCATGTTCGGTTATGGTACGGGACTGGCTGTAGAAGATGAAGATTATATTTATCTCGACGGTGTGACTGCCGGTAAGAATGTAGGTGCCGGTGCTTCCAATTATGGCATGGTGTCTTACTTTGGTAAAGTGAACTATGATTATGAAGGACGGTATTTGGCCTCTGTTACGGTGCGCCGTGATGCTTCTTCCCGCTTGGCAAAGGGTAATAATGTGGATTACTTCCCTTCAGTGTCGGCAGGCTGGCGCATTTCAAGTGAGAAGTTTATGGAAGCGACCAAGAATTGGTTGGCAGATTTGAAACTACGTGCTTCATGGGGTATCAATGGTAACGATATTATTGATAATGAGGCCCCCTATACTAAATACTTGATTAGTCTGAAGGATGCAAGCTACAACATGAACGGTGATGGAACGACTTTGGCTCCCGGTGGTTACAAAGTGAGGTCTACCAATCCCGATTTGAAGTGGGAGAGTACAAGACAGCTCAATATCGGTGTGGACGCCGCTTTCCTGAACGGACGTCTGAGTGCTTCTCTCGATTATTTTGATAAGAAGACAAGTGATATGCTTGTGGAGAAACCGTATATTGCTGTCATTGGCGAGGGTGGTTACTGCTGGTATAATGGTGGTACGATGAACAATAAAGGTTTCGAGATGGCATTGACTTGGAATGATAAGGTAAAGGATTTTCAGTATAATGTAGCATTCAACCTTTCATATTACAAAAATGAAGTGACGGAGCTGACGGAAGAAATTTACTATACTTACGGTGGCGGTAATGGTGTTGACAAGACTTTGGTTGGCCAACCGTTCGGTTCATGGATGGGCTTCAAGACAGATGGAGTGTTCCGTACCCAGCAGGAGGTGGATGAGTATAAATCCAAATATAATGTACAGTTTGGCGCTCCCGGAGTAGGACGTATCAAATACGTGGATGCTGATGGTAACGGTACGATTGATACGAACGACCGTGTATGGTTGGGTTCTGACAATCCGAAAGTGATTGCAGGTCTGAATCTTGGGGCATCTTGGAAAGGCTTTGACCTCAGCATGTTCTTCAACGGTATGATTCGTGATGCCTATAACAACTCCAAATATTATACGGATTTATTCCAATGCTGGACCGGTAATCACTCTACCCGCCTGCTCGATGCCATGCATGCTTACGAGAACTTTGAAAAGACGGGTGTTTACAATAGCAGTGTACCTGCTTTGACCACCCTTAACAGCAACAATGAGCACGAAGTTTCTGAGTTCTATATTGAAAATGGTTCGTATATCAAGCTGAAAAGCCTGACATTGGGTTACACGCTTCCTAAAGCAGTTCTCGACAAGATGAAGATGCGTCATGCACGCATTTATTTCCAGGCTCAGAATTTGTTTACGATTACCGGTTATACGGGTGCCGACCCTGAAGGGCTGGGCTATCCTTATCCGCTGCCCCGTACGTTCTCTTTGGGATTATCATTTGGTTTCTAAACTTTAAAACTATACTATCATGAAATTGAAACATTTATATATGCTTGGCGTAGTAGCGCTGATGACTGCAAGCTGTAATGAAGACCGTTTCCTGGATTTGAAGCCCCAGGGTAGCTTGAATGAAGATATTATGACTTCTACAGAAGGTGCCGACCTTTTGGTGAATGCCGCGTATGCAGCTTTGGGTGGTCCCGAGGGACAGAGCTGGAGTGTATGGTGTCATCCTACTTCCAATTGGACCTATGGTGAGGTACGTTCGGATAATGCCTATAAAGGCGGTGGCGGTGTCGGTGACCTTAATGAAGTGCACCGTATGGAGACATTTGATATGGATGCAACCAATGGATTTCTGGACAGCAAGTGGTATCATCTATATTGCAGTGTGCAGCGTTGTAACTCTGCATTGCGCGTACTGAATGCTGCAACAGATGAGCAGGTGAACGGACGTGTATCCCGTATTGCGGAGATGAAAGTGCTTCGTGCCCATTATTATTTTGAATTAAGCCGCCTTTTCAACAAGATACCTTATTTTGATGAGAACGTTGAGATTTCCCAATATCCGGATATTCCGAACAATGAGTTTACCCGTGACGAGATTCTGAGTATGCTGGCCAAGGAGATGCTTGATGCCGCCGAACTGCTTCCTGCATCACAGTCGGAGGTAGGGCGTATTCATAAATACATAGCACTGGCCTATGCGGCTAAAATCAAGCTGTACCAAGCGTATCAGCAAGATGAGACTACGCATGCCGTAACTTCCATCAATAAAGAGCTGCTGAGGGAAGTCGTTTCGCTTTGCGACCAGGTGACTGCCAGCAATCGTTACGGTTTGCTTGACGATTTCCAGGGATTGGATTTAGTAGCTAATGAAAACGGTAAAGAGTCTGTTTTTGCCATTCAATATTCCATGAATGACGGTACCGAAAGTGCCGGCCGCATCAACTGGAGCAATCTGTTGAATTCTCCGGGTGGAGGCAGCCCTTACGGAGGTGACGGTTTCTTCCTGCCCAGCCAAGACCTGATTAATGCTTATCAGACAGATGCAAACGGTCTGCCCGATTTTAATTATCAGTCAAAGTCTGATTATAGTTGGGCGGTATTGAACAATGGGGTTTATACTTTACAAAACACGACTCCCAATGTAGACCCGCGTCTCGATTTTGTTGTGGGCCGTCCTACTATAACTTGGAAAACTTACCCAGACAAGCCATGTGAGGGATGGGTGCGTGATAAGGAAACTTATGGCTATAATTGCGCGAAGCGCTTCTGGGTTTCTCCGGAAAGTAGTGATATGTTTAATGGCTGGCCTTGGGGGGCTTCACAGTTGAACTGGCAGATTATACGTTACGCAGATATTCTTCTTTGGAAAGCTGAGGCTCTTATTGAACTCAATGAAGGCGATGGACTCGAAACTGCCCGTGATTTGATTAATCAGATACGCAATCGTGCCCGGAACAGCGCCTATGTAAAGGATTTCAACGACCATTCCAAATATGCGGCCAACTACCTTGTCAATCCTTATCCTGCTGATGTCTGGAATCAGGATTATGCCCGTCAGGCCCTCCGTTGGGAAACACGTCTGGAGAAGGCTTTGGAAGGTGAACGTTTCTTCGACCTAGTCCGTTGGGGCATAGTGGAAACAACCATGAACAAGTACATTACCGCGGAGTCGGACAATCGCATTTATTATGCCAATGCGCACTTTACGGGTGGAAAGGATGAGTATTATCCGGTTCCGAACAATCAATACGGATTTTCTGGAGGCAAGTATGTACAGAATCCCGGTTATGCTCCGTTCAACTAATTATATTTTGAAATGAAAACGCAAGGGAGGGGAAACGTTTGTTTCCCCCTCTTCCTTTAAACAATCTTTTATTATGAAACACTTTGCCTATTCTATATTGGGCTGTCTATTGCTTTCTTTGAATGCAGCTTTTGCTCAAAAAACATGGTCGTTTGACGGGCAGGACCCCTTACTTTCCAGTGACGGCAAGTCATTGTTGAATTTGTACACTATAAAGGAAATACCGGAATTTGTTACCGGAGTCGAAGGTAAAGCCCTTCGTACAGACGGGTATTCCACTTGGATGGATACAACCACGGAAGGAGATGTTTCGTCGTTGTCCGGATGGTTTGCTCTGGAATCTTATCCGACGGATACTGCTGCCTTTATGGGAATCAGAGACATGGCAGGAACATCTGTAGCGGTATGTGTAGACCGTTATGGTGAGCTGCTGTTGGGAATGGGGCAGAATGGCTCATACTCTTACTGTTCATTAAAGACAAAAGTCGACCGTTTCAAGTGGCTGCATGTGGTCCTTGATTTAAGTAATGAATCGGTTTGCCTGAATGGGCAGAGGATGAGTGCAGAGGTATGGCCCCGGAACTTGCAAGATGGTGAAATGATACTTCGGGTAGGTAAGGATTTCAGGGAAAAGAAGGTTTGGATGTACGATGTTACGGCTATAAACGGGTTGATTGACGGGATAAGCCTCACTCCCTTTTCCGATGATTCGTCTGCATGGAGAGACGAGATTGCCTTAGGATTGAAGAAGACTCCGGTTTTGGCTATTCCGGAAACCCGTTTTGCGAAGGACTTCAACCGTCCTCGCTATCATCTGTTGCCGGCTGCCAACTGGACGAATGAGACGCATGGTTTACTTCTTTATAAAGGTAAATATCATATATTCAATCAGAAGAATGCTTCTGCAATCTTCCTGGGACAGATAAATTGGGGACATTTCAGCAGTCCCGATATGCTTCATTGGACGGAGGAAAAGCCGGCTTTGACTCCTGATGCTGCTTATGACAAGAATGGAATATGGTCCGGGCATGCTGTTATCAATGATGACGGTATCCCCCAGCTGATATACACAGCCGGTGGAGACAAGATGGGAGTGGGTATTGCTTTTCCAAAAGATACTGCGTTGATAGAATGGGAGAAATATGCGGGTAATCCGGTTATTGCCGAGAAGCCTGCCGGATATACCCGTACGGACATGCGTGACCAGTATGTTTGGAAAGAGGGTGATGTCTGGTATATGATTATCGGTTTCGGCATTGAGCAGACCGATACACCCCACGGGGCTTTGCTGCTTTATAAATCGGCGGACTTGAAGAGATGGGATTTTGTACATTTGCTGTTTGAGGGCAATCCGGAAGTGGATGACTCCGGTATTTTCTGGGAAATGCCGGTCTTTAAGAAGATGGGCGGCAAGTATGTTCTTTTGGTGAATAGGGTTCCTCATAAAGGCATACCTGCGCGTTGCCAGTATTGGATAGGAGATTTCAAGAATGAAAAGTTTATACCGGACAACCCAGTCCCTCAAAATCTGGAGGTCATCAACCGCTTGCTGTCCCCCTCTGTTGTTGAGACTCCGGAAGGGGATGTTGCTGCCATTGCCATTATACCCGATGAAATAGGAGGGGAGGCCACTTATGAACAAGGATGGGCACATCTCTACAGTATGCCCAGAAGATGGCAGCTGAAAGATGGGAAACTATGCCAAACACCCCATCCCGTGATGAAACAATTGCGTGAACAACCGACGGTTTATTCCAGACAGGCATTGACTGCTGCGAAACCGTGCATTGTGAGCAGAAGGGAACATCAGCTTGAAGTCAAGGCGACTTTTTATCCCGGTGACGCAAAACGGTTTGGATTTACATTGTGTAAGAATCCGGATAATAGCGAATATAGCCTGATTTATTATGATGTGGAGAAGGAGGAACTTATTGTGGACCAGACGCATTCTTCCTTGCGTGCACACATTCCTTTGAAGATTCGTAAGGATCATTATCGGTTGGATACTGCTAAACCGGTGGAGATTCGTTTGTTTATTGACGGTTCTGTAGTGGAAGGATTTATTAATAACGAAGATGCGTTCACTACAAGAATCTTCCCTTTGAAAGAAAATAGTACGCTATTGGAGCTATTCTCTAATGGAAAAACAACGGAAGTTGCTGCCGAAGTTTGGAAACTGAAAGATGTAAAGGTAAAGATGAACTTTTAATGAAAATACAGAAAATGAAGATACCAGCTATATTGGGTGCACTTTTATTGGCAGGAACATTGTCTGCCGGTGCACAAATGAATTCAGACAGTTTATACAAAGAGCCGTATCGTCCTCAGTATCATTTCAGTCCGGAGAAGGGATGGATTGGTGATCCCTCGGGATTCATGTACTATCAGGGTAAATATCATATGTACTGGTGGGGCAAAGTCGAATCTACAGATTTGGTACATTACCAACAGATAACCCCTTATGCCATGACCGGAACGGATGACAATATCAGTTACTTCACCGGTTCTGCGGTCATAGACAAGAACAACACGGCCGGCTTCGGCAAGGGGGCTTATGTGGCGGCTTACACCGTTTTTGAGAAGGACTCCAAGAAACAGGCGCAGGGCATCTCTTTCAGTCATGACGGAAAGACATTTCATTATTATGAAGGTAACCCGGTTCTGGACCTTTGGAGTACGGAATTCAGGGACCCTACCGTCTTCTGGCACGAGCCGACCCAAAAATGGGTGATGGTTGTAGCCAAGGCCCTGGAGAAGAAAATAAAGTTTTATACCTCTCCTGATTTGAAGAGCTGGACTTGGACCAGTGATTTTGGCCCTGCCGGTGACAGTGAAAAGTCTTGGGAGTGCCCGGATTTATTCCAGTTGCCGGTTGACGGGGATTCTGACAAGAAAAGGTGGGTGATGGTCGTATCTGTAAACTGGGCGCAAGAACAATATTTTATAGGAGACTTCGACGGCACTTCTTTTAAGCTGATGGAGAACCATCCTGCAGAGCCTCTATATGTGGACAAAGGGCTGGACTTTTATGCATCCCGCACATTTCAGGATTTTGACGGAACGTTGGATTCCAAAATTTCGATGGGCTGGGTTGCAACCTGGGACTATGCACCGGTAGCTCCATCGAAGTATGGGAAGGGCTTCTGGTCCATTCCCCGTAATCTGGAACTGAAGACATACAAGGAAGGCGTGAGGCTGGTGCAGAAACCGGTGGAACAGTTGCAAACACTTCGCCATAAGCCTGCATCGGTGAAACGTGCTTTATCGGTGGGAACACAGAGGTTACCCGGCTTTGTTCCCGATGAGAATGTCTACGAACTCGATGCTTCGTTTTCTACTGACGTATCCAACACCTTTGGCTTGAATTTGTGTGTGGGTGAAGGGCGCAAAGTGGTGGTCAGCTATGATACGGATTCACATAATCTGGTGATTGACCGCACCCATTGCTCCGATGTGCAGATTCCTAAATTCAGCCGTATGGCATATGCCAGGGTGGAACCGGTAGATAATAAGATACGTTTGCATATATTTGTAGACAAATCGAGTATTGAAATCTTTGCCAATGACGGGAAGGATGTATTCACATTATTAACCTATCCGGGCGAGGCTCAAACCGGTATCGAACTTTTTGCGCAGAAGAAGGGGACGAAGATGGAGTTGGATGCCTGGATGCTTAAATCAATATGGAGATGAGGAATTTATTGTTTGCATTGCTGCTTTTGCCTTTGATGGCCTCTTGTGTGAAGGATACGGCACAAGTGACTTTGGACTCTTTGCTGGATGAAATGATATCTGTAGAAGAATCCGCACGTTATCCGCTGGTGCCATATCGTTGTCTGCAAGTCAGCAGTTATGACCGCTCCTCCGTGTCTCCCGATTCGCCGGGATGGTTTGCCAACAATGATGGCTATGGCATTGTCTGTACGGATACGGTTGATGGGAGAGTGGAACGTGTGATGTTCGATGAAAAGGGCCCTGGAGCTATTACCCGTATCTGGATAACCACAGTTGACAAGCGTGGGACTTGGAGATTTTATTTTGATGGCGAAAGTACTCCCGGATGGATAGTTCCTGCCTATGATTTGATGCGTTTCGGAATACCCAGGTTGGGTAGGGGACTGCTTCAACCCCACACCAGCTATACTCCGGACGGGAAAGGCGGCAATACTCTTTTCCTGCCCATCCCTTTTGCCCGGAGTTGTAAAATTACATTTGAAGACGAACCGGGCATTGCGCCTACTCCCAAATACTATCACATCAATTATCGCAAGTATCCCGAAGGAACTTCTGTGGAAACCTTCTCTGCGGCATCCGTAGCCCGCGTCGGTAAAAAGATTTCAGAGGTAGATGATGCCTTGCTGCATCCTGCATCCCGTTCCGGTTTGCAGGTGGACAAGAAGCGGCAGGTGCTCCAGCCGGGCGATTCTTTGTGGATTGACCTGCCGCAAGGGGAAAATGCGGTTTATGAAATCAGTTTCCAGCTCGCGAATGCAGATTCTACGGCTTATGCCCAACTGATGCGCAATCTTATATTTAAGGCTGATTTTGACGGCCGGTCTACGGTTTGGGTTCCTCTTTCGGATTATTCGGGAGGGGGTATGGGTGCTCCGGCTGTTGATAGCTGGTTCTTGTCTGCAGACGGACAAGGCAAGGTGGTGAGCCGCTGGCTGATGCCCTACAAGACAGAAGGCAGACTATTGTTACAAAATATCTCCGCACACACTGCAGACGTGAGTATGGAAGTGGGAACGGCACCTTTGCCATGGGGAGGGCGTTCCCTCTATTTCCATGCTTCCTGGCGCCAGCAGACCGGACTTCCGGTTTATGAGCGTCCGGATGATGATGCAAATTGCCGGGAGTGGAACTTTGCCACATTGACCGGACGAGGCATATACAAAGGGGATGTCCTGACTCTGTATAACCATTCGCGTGCCTGGTACGGAGAAGGGGATGAAAAGATATGGGTAGATGATGATGTTTTTCCATCGCATTTCGGTACCGGAACAGAAGATTACTACAATAGTTCGTGGGCTCCGGTCGTAATATTCCAAACGCCTTTTGGTGGCGCACCCCGTGCCGACCAGGCGAGTTCTCACGGTTATAATACATTCTTCCGTACAAGGAATTTGGACGGTATACCGTTTTCTTCATTATTGCGTTTCGACATTGAATTGTTGAGTTGGGTAAGGGGAACTGTAGATTATGCAACTACCGTTTACTGGTATGGAGATATGGGAGCGAAAGCTGTTGATACTTCAGGACTTGAGGAAGCAGCCCAAGACTTGCTACCCGTTCCCGGCGATTTATCTAAATATCGAAGAGAAAATAGCATAGAATTTGAGGAAACAACTCCAATAGCCTCTTCTCCATCCATTCATTTTGACAAGCAGAGTATGCTTGGTTTCGTTGACGGGCAATGGAGTGGAGGAACCCAACTCTTGTGTATTGGTGGAAAACCGGGTGATTCTGTAGAGTTTGAGTTCAATCAATTGGAAGACTGTCCTTATCAACTGGTGGTGTATGCCACGAAAGCTCCTGATTATGGCATAGTTTCTTTTTCCGTAAATGGACAAGATACACATATAAAGTGGGATGGATATGATACAAAAGTTACTCTTTCTGACCCTATTTCTTTAGGATGCTATAGTCCGGTGCGTGGAGCATTGACTTTGAAAATATCTTTGTCAGGAGCTAACCCAAAAGCTGTTGAGGAGAAGAATTTGTTTGGATTAGATGCTATACAACTTATGAAAAAACAATGATATTATGAAAGAGAGGATACTGATACTTTTACTACTGGCTACTGTTTGTAGTATGCAGGCACAAAATATTCACATGGCACTACGTCCGGATGATTTACTGATAGATAATTTTGAAGGAGATACTTTTGGAAACTGGATATTGGAAGGAAATGCTTTTGGCAATTCACCAGTTTCTATGGAACGTTTGTCAATATGGGGGGATAATAGGTTTGAAGGAAATCGGATGGCTTCTAGCTTTGTCAATGGAGATGCCGGTACCGGTGTATTGAAGTCACCTCTTTTCAGGATAGAACGCAGATATGTTAATTTTCTGATAGGTGGGGGTGTTGATTATCAGCGGGAGTATGTAGCCCTTTGGATTGATGGAAAGGAGGTGAAAAGAAGTACGGGGTATAATAGACGTGTCATGGAATATGAGTCTTGGGATGTTGCTGAATATATGGGAAAAAATGCCCGGATTGTTTTAGTGGACCAATCAAAAGAGGGCTGGGGATTTATCAATGCCGACTGTTTCTACCAGTCTGATACCAAATTGGAAAAAGAAATTTTTGCGAAAAGAATGTTGGTAACTCACCGTTATTTGAATATTCCGGTAAAGATGGGAGCGGTTATAGAACAGATGGATATATGGATTGGTGATAAAATGGTACGTAATATGGAAGTGGAGCTTGGCGGCGATGAACCTGATTATTGGGTTACATTGGAGGTCAAGGATTGGATTGGGCAAGAATTACGGATAGAGGCGAGTAAGAGTCCTAATGTAGAGCAAGCTTTGAATCAATGCTTTTGTTCTGAAACTCCTAAGGAAGAGAACTTGTTTTATAAAGAACCGTTACGTCCTAAAGTACATTTTACTTCTCGCCGGGGATGGCTGAATGATCCGAATGGTCTGGTTTGGCATGAAGGGGAGTGGCATCTGTTTTATCAGCATAATCCCTATGGCTGTATTTGGGGTAATATGACATGGGGGCATGCTGTGAGCCGGGATTTGGCACATTGGACTGAGTTGGGGGATGTATTACATCCGGACTCGTTGGGACCTATTTTTTCCGGTTCGGTAGTTGTTGATAAAAAGAATACGCTGGGGTGTCAACAAAATGGAGATACAGTATTGGTTGCTGTTTATACTTCGGCAGGTGGATTCGGGTATCACACCCGGCATTTGCAACATTCACAAAGTATAGGATATAGTTTGGATAAGGGGCGTAATTGGGTTACTTTTTCCGGTAATCCGGTACTTCCCACGTTGGTCAGGTACAATCGTGATCCTAAGGTGACGTGGCATACGCCGACTGGCAGATGGATTATGGTATTGTACTTGGATAAGCAGGAGTATGCTATCTTTTCATCTCCCAATTTGATGGATTGGACTGAAACGGACCGTTTTAAATTAGAGGGGGCGGATGAGTGTCCCGACTTTTTTGAAATGTCCGTAACCAATGAACCTACTGTCCGGAAATGGGTCTTTACCGGGGCGAACAGTACCTATTTGGTTGGGAGTTTTGATGGATATCGTTTTCGGCCTGAGACGAAACCTGTAAAAATGGATAGTGGTACAAACTATTATGCGGTTCAAACATATAGTAATGCACCAGATGACCGAAGAATACAAATAGCATGGATGAACGGAAGTAATTTCCCGGATATGCCTTTCAATCAACAAATGTCCTTTCCGCGTGAATTAACATTACATCGGGTTGATAAAGGATATGTCTTAAAAAGTATGCCGGTAAATGAACTCGCTTTATTATATGGGAGAAAGTACATCTGGAAGAGTCTGGTAGTTGAAGAAAAGAATTGTTTCACGACAAAGTTGAATACTCCTGCCTTCTATCTGAAAACGGGTTTTGCTGTAGATAGTGTTGATGCGCAGATATTGGCTTTTGATATTAATGGTTTGAATTTGATTTACGATTCTGTCAAACAGATACTCACTGTTAAGAAAGAGAATGGGGAAACCTTGAAGCAGATGGTGCTAAAGCCCAATGAAGGAAGAATTGAATTGGATATATTGTCGGATATTGCTTCTGTAGAAATCTTCGTCAATCAAGGAGCACTGTCTGCTGCTTTCTATCATCTGATTGAAAAAAACACTCCTTCTGTCACCATATCAGTTGAAGGCGGACAAACAAAGTTGAAACAGTTGACAATTCATGAATTGAATTCTATGTATGTTCCCCAGTGACATACAGATACCTTTTTAAGGATGGAATGTAACATTTGTAGTATGCTTTGAAACAAAAAAGATAGTCTCCTGCTGCTTGGTGGCGTATCTTTGCATGCTAGAAAAACATAATTAATTTAATACCAACAGAAACATGATTCATTTAAAAGACTTTTGGCGGACAATCAGAAGGACGCTTACCGTATTTATATTAGGAACTACCGTGGCTGTCTTTACATGCCAGGCCATAAATCCTCCTTTCGTGATTAAACATCTGGGTGACGGACAGAGTATCGTCCAAATTGACGAGCAGAAGAAGTTTTTGCTGCTGCCGGTGGAAGAGGCTTCTCCGGAGGCAAAATTGTATATGATAGCGGACAATGATGTTGTACGCAGTATGAACGTGCGATTGGCAGTCAATAAGGTTGACTATTTTGTTCCGGTCGATTTGACCGGCTTCGATAATAAACATCTCTCTTTCAACTTCCAGCTTATTCCGGATTCGGCCTTATGCTGGGAAGAAATGAAACTGTCGGATGAATTCGATGTTTCGAACCGGGAGAAGTACCGTCCGGTGTATCATTTCAGCCCGGCTTACGGTTGGATGAATGATCCTAACGGAATGTTCTACAAAGACGGGGTCTACCATTTGTTCTACCAGCATAATCCCTACGGCTCCATGTGGGGGAACATGCATTGGGGACATGCCACCAGTACGGACCTCGTCACTTGGGAGCATCACGGAGATGCCATTTCGCCCGATGCGTTGGGAACAATTTTCAGTGGCTCTTGTGTTGTCGACAAGGATAATACGGCCGGGTTCGGTGCCGGTGCCGTCATTGCCTTCTATACATCGGCAAGCGACCGTCAAGTGCAGAGCATGGCCTATAGCCTTGACAACGGAAAGACCTTCAAGAAGTATGCGCGAAATCCCATCCTGACTTCCACGCAGCGCGACTTCCGTGACCCTAAAGTCATTTGGCACGAAGATACCAAGAAATGGATTATGGTTCTTGCCGTAGGGCAGGAAATGGAAATATACTCTTCTGCCGACCTGAAGAGCTGGACGCTGGAGAGCAAATTCGGTGAAGGACAAGGTGCTCACGGCGGAGTCTGGGAGTGTCCCGACCTGCTTGAACTGCCGGTTGAAGGTACGGAACTGAAGAAGTGGGTACTCGTCTGTAACCTCAATCCGGGCGGACCGTTCGGTGGCTCTGCCACACAATATTTCGTGGGGACATTTGACGGAAAGAGATTCGTGAACGAGTCTCCCGCAGTGACGAAATGGATGGACTGGGGAAAAGACCATTATGCAACTGTCACTTGGAGCAATGCTCCTGCAGGACGTGCCATCGCATTGGCATGGATGAGCAACTGGCAATATGCCAACGATGTGCCCACCCGTCAATACCGCAGTGCCAACTCCGTGCCGCGCGACCTTTCGCTCTATACCTCGGAGGGTGAAACCTATGTAAAGGTAACCCCGTCTCCCGAATTGCTGAAACTGAGGGATAAAGGCAGCAAGAAGCGTGCTTTCAAGGTAGACCGCACGTATAATCTGGACAAACTGCTGAATGACAATTCCGGAACGTATGAAATCGAAATGACCATAAAGAACAAGGATGCGGATGTGATAGGATTCCAGCTCTTTAACTCGAAAGGCGAGGAGGTGGAGATGTACTATAACCTGGCGGAAAAAACGTTCACCATGGACCGTACCAAGAGTGGCGAGGTGACGTTCAGCAAGGACTTCCCTGCAGTGACCGTGGCTCCTGTCGAGGGTGGCAATGAAATGAAACTCCGCTTGTTCGTAGACAAGTCGGGCATTGAAGCGTTTGGCAACGACGGACGTTTTGCCATGACAAATCTCGTATTCCCGTCGGAACCTTACAACCGCATCAGTTTCTATGCTAAAGGTGGAAGCTGCAATGTCACCTCGTTTACTGTGTACAAACTCGGATTAAAATAACAGATAATAATCTTCAGCATGGAAAATACTAAGAATTCTTCCTTGGCAAAGCTCTTTCCGGTCATGCTTTGCTTCTTCGCCATGGGCTTTGTGGATTTGGTGGGCATCGCCTCCAACTACGTGAAGGCCGACTTGAACCTGACCGACTCGCAAGCTAACATATTCCCGTCTCTGGTGTTCTTCTGGTTCCTCATCTTCTCCGTACCTACGGGTATGCTGATGAACCGCATCGGACGTAAGAAGACGGTGCTTCTCAGTCTTGTCATCACGTTTGCCTCTTTGCTTCTCCCGGTTTTCGGAGACGGTTACGTGCTGATGCTGCTCTCGTTCTCATTGCTGGGCATCGGTAATGCGCTGATGCAAACGTCGCTCAACCCGTTGCTTTCCAACATCGTAAGCGGCGAGCGGTTGGCAAGTTCGCTCACCTTCGGACAGTTTGTAAAAGCCATTGCTTCGTTTCTGGCTCCATACATCGCCATGTGGGGAGCTACGCAGGCCATTCCGTCTCTGGGCATGGGCTGGAGGGTGCTGTTCCCGGTCTATATGGTCATTGCGGTGATTGCCATTCTCTGGCTGAGCGGTACTTCCATCCGCGAGGAAAAGGAAGAGGGACGCCCTTCCACCTTCGGGGAGTGCCTCGCCCTGCTGGGCAAGCCGTTTATCTTTCTCTGCTTCCTGGGCATCATGTGCCATGTGGGCATTGATGTAGGTACGAATACCACAGCGCCCAAAATCCTGATGGAGCGTCTGGGCATGACGCTGGCCGATGCCGGCTTTGCCACCAGCCTTTACTTCATCTTCCGCACGGCGGGTTGCTTTCTCGGAGCCTTCATTCTTCAGAAGATGGCTCCCCGAACCTTCTTCGGCATCAGCGTGTTATGTATGTTGGCTGCGATGGTAGGGTTGTTCGTTTTCCATGAAAAGACAATGATATACATCTGCATTGCCCTTATCGGTTTCGGCAATTCGAACATCTTTCCGGTTATCTTCTCCCAAGCGTTGCTTGCTATGCCACAAAAGAAGAACGAGGTTTCCGGCTTGATGATTATGGGGCTCTTCGGCGGTACGGTATTTCCGATAGCAATGGGCTTGGCAAGTGATGCTGTAGGACAAAGCGGTGCCGTGGCTGTGATGACGGTAGGGGTAGTGTACTTGTTCTTCTATATGCTGCGTATGAAGCGGTAATCTTTGTTCGCAGGCTGCGGACACATATCCCAAGGCTGCGGATATCTGTCCCAAGGTTGCGGATGTCTATCCCAAGCCTTGGGATAGAGATAATCCTTAGTTCTTAGAGACTTTTTAATAGATAATTGGCTACTTTTCATTCTATAGTTAGGAACTTTTTTATTAGGTTTGCAGCGGGTAGGACATTGAGTTTGCCGTGAATAAAATATATCATTCATTAAACAATATAATATTATGAATAAGATAATAGTAGGTATGGGCGAGGCTCTGTGGGACTGCCTCCCCGAAGGAAAGAAGATAGGCGGTGCTCCGGCAAACTTTGCTTACCATGCATCGCAGTTTGGTTTCGACAGCCGTGTGGTCAGTGCCGTAGGTGCCGATGCGGATGGGGACGAGATTCTGGATGTGTTCGCCCGGAAGGGGCTGCGCACGCAGATTGAGCGCGTGCCTTACCCCACGGGAACGGTGCAGGTGACGCTCGATGCCGTGGGCGTGCCGTGCTATGAGATAAAAGAAGGCGTGGCCTGGGACAACATTCCCTTTACCGACGAACTGAAGCGTCTGGCACTGAACACGCGTGCCGTATGTTTCGGCTCTTTGGCGCAACGCAGTGAAACAAGCCGCATCACCATCAACCGTTTTCTCGACACGATGCCCGATGCGGAGGGGCAACTGAAGATATTCGACATCAATCTCCGCCAAGGGTTCTATACCAAAGAGATACTCTGCGAATCCATGCGCCGCTGCAACATCCTCAAGATAAACGATGAGGAGCTGGTGACCATCAGCCGTATTTTCGGCTACCCGGGCATCGACTTGCAGGACAAATGCTGGATTCTGCTGGCCAAGTATAACCTGAAGATGCTTATCTTGACTTGTGGAACGAACGGCAGCTATGTGTTCACTCCGGGAGTGGTTTCCTTCCAGGAGACGCCCAAGGTACCGGTGGCGGACACCGTTGGAGCCGGTGACTCGTTCACGGCAGCCTTCACCGCTGCCATTCTCAGCGGGAAGCAGGTGCCCGATGCCCATAAACTGGCGGTGGAAGTCTCTGCCTATGTATGTACCCAGAGCGGTGCCATGCCGGAATTGCCGGACGCCTTGAAAGAAAGGCTGGCATAGATTTTTCTTATTCTTTTCACATTTTTCGCTATCTTTGCTCATCTGCAATCTTAAATCAGAGGAAAGTGAAGATGAGACAGCATAACCTTCGGATTTTATTCTTTCTGCTCGTGCTTTGGGGAGTGGCGGTTGCCTGCTCCCGGCGCGAGGCACGTTTCCGTATCGGCGTTTCCCAATGTAGCGAGGATGAATGGCGGCGCCAGATGAACAGTGAGATACTCCGTGAAGCCCATTTCTACGAAGATGTGGAGGTGGACATCCGTACTGCCGTCGACGATAATGACCGTCAGGCAAAAGACATTCGTGAGCTGATAGCCGAAGGGGTGGATCTGCTGATTGTGGCCCCTAATGAAGCCACTCCGATAACTCCGGTTGTGGAGGAGGCATACAACCGGGGCATTCCGGTGATTGTAGTGGACCGTAAAATCCTTTCGGACAAATACACGGCCTACGTCGGTGCAGACAACTACGAGATAGGGAAAGCTGTGGGAGAGTATGTGGCCAATGTGCTGCATGGGCAGGGAGATGTGGTGGAAATCTCAGGTTTGGTGGGCTCCACACCTGCCGTAGACCGTCATCAAGGATTTGTGAAGGCTATATCCGCTTATCCCGGTATCCGGTTGCTGGCCGTTGAAGACGGTGCCTGGTTGCAACTCAAGGCCGGAGAGAAAATGGATACTCTGCTGAGCCGCTTTCCGCATATCGACCTGGTGTATGCGCAGAATGACCGTATGGCGGCCGGAGCCTATGCTGCCGCTGCCCGAGAGGGGCGGGAAAAGGATATGCGGTTCATCGGCATAGACGCCCTGTCCGGCAAAGACTATGGAGTGGAGAAAGTGCTTGCCGGCGAACTGGATGCCACGTTTATATATCCTACCGGTGGCGACCGCGTGATGCAGATTGCCATGGATATTCTGAACAAGCGTGATTTCCCCCGTGAAACTATCCTGGGCACTTCCGTCGTCGACCGCGACAATGCTCTCATCATGAAGATGCAGACCGCCCACATCGGCACCCTGGATGGAAAGATAGAAACCCTGAACGGAAAGATAAACCAGTATTTGGCCAGTTATGCCACGCAGCAGGTTGTCTTGTACGGCAGTCTGTCTGCCCTATTGTTGCTGGTCGGCTTGTTGGTGGCTGTCTACCTCTCCTTGCGTGCCAAGAACCGGTTGAACCGTGAACTGTCCATGCAGAAAAAGAAACTGGAGGAACAGAAAACCCAGTTGATACAGCAGAAGGAACTGTTGGAAGTACAGAAGTCGCAGTTAGAACAGCTTTCCCATGAACTGGAGGAGGCTACGCACGCCAAGCTGGTGTTCTTCACGAATATTTCACACGATTTCCGTACTCCGCTGACGCTGATAGCCGATCCCATAGAGCAGCTTCTTGCCAACCGCACCCTCGACGGACAGCCGCGCCAGCTCCTCGAGCTGATGAAAAAGAATGTGCATATCCTGCTTCGCCTGGTCAACCAAATACTTGATTTCCGGAAGGTGGAGAACGGGCGCATGGAGCTCCATCTCGAACCTTTTGATTTGCTCGACAGCTTCCGGGGCTGGAACGACTCTTTCCGCATGGCGTTGCTGAAGAAACATATTGCTTTCAGCTTTGAGGCATCTCCCGATACGGACTTCCGGATGATGGCGGATGCGGAGAAGATGGAGCGCATTTACTTCAATCTCTTCTCCAATGCCGTGAAGTATACGCCGGAGAATGGGAAGATAGCTATACGCTTGTCAATGACAGAGCAGAACTATAGCTTGTCTGTTTTCAATTCCGGCAGTTACATTTCTTCGACCGATGTGGAAGCTATCTTCGAGCGTTTTTATCAAGTGGACGGACATCAGGCAGGTACCGGTATCGGCCTTGCGCTGGTACGTGCTTTTGTAGAGATGCATGGTGGCAACATTGCGGCACACAGTGATGATAAGGGTACTACCTTCACCGTCACTTTCCCAAAGCAGGATGTTTCGCAGTACCATCCCACCATAGTGACGTTGCCTGCCGAAGAGAAGGACGTGTCGTCCACCCTGATAGATACGGAAGTGAAGGCATGCGAAGAGGTGGTTGAGGCTGATTGTCCTACTGTGCTGGTAATTGACGATAATGCGGATATTCGCAACTATGTGAAGTCACTGTTGACGCAAGAATTTCGCGTGCTGGATGCTGCAGACGGGACAGAGGGTATCCGGCTGGCCATGAAGTATGTGCCGGATGTGGTTATTTCGGATGTAATGATGCCCGGTATGGATGGTGTGGAATGTTGCCGCCGCTTGAAGGGGGAGTTACAGACATGCCATATCCCGGTGATTCTGCTGACGGCCTGCTCGCTGGACGAACAGCGTATCCAGGGCTATGATGGCGGTGCCGATTCTTATATTTCCAAACCATTCAATTCGCAGTTGCTCTTGTCTCGTGTCCGTAATCTTATTGCAAACCGCCGTCAGTTGAGGCAGTTCTTCGGAGATAACCAGACTATCGAGAAGGAAGCCATCAGTGATTTGGATAAGGGTTTCGTCTCCCGCTTCAAATCGCTTGTCGAGGAGAGGATGAAAGATGCGGAACTCAATGTGGAGGATTTGGGACGGAATATGGGTATGAGCCGTGTGCAGCTTTACCGTAAGCTGAAATCGCTGACCAACTATTCGCCGAATGAGCTGCTGCGCCAGATGAGGTTGAAAAAGGCTGCCTCACTGCTTGCCTCCTCTGACATGACGGTAGCGGAGATTGCCTATGAAGTGGGCTTTTCGTCACCTTCCTATTTCACGAAATGCTATAAGGAACAGTTTGGGGAGAGTCCTACCGAGTTTCTGAAAAGAAGGGGATAGCTGTTGTCTATCCCCCTTGTTCTTAATACACGTCTGTTTACTTCTGTAAATGATACTGGAACTTATTTCAGTATTTGAGGCAGGTTTTCCCTTCCCCAGAAGTAGTAAACACAGATTCCAATCCAGCTTGTGAGCAGGATGATAATTGCAACTAATAGTTTCTTCACGCCGTCTACCGGCCACTTCATGATTTCAAGTACGGCTTTGACACACAGAACCACACCGATAATCCAAATGATAAATCCAATCATAACCTGTGATATTTAGTATTGTTAATTAAAAACAAATAGAGACTACGCCTTATTCAGGAGCAGCCTCTATTCTTTATTTAGTAATCGGAATTACTCTGTAACTTCAGCGCCCCAATTTTCTTTGGAAAGACGCTTGTAGCTGTTGTAACGCCATTTAGCGTTTTCTTCAGCAGCCTTGAACAGCTCGTCGGCCTCCTGCGGATATTGCTTCATTACGGATGCGTAACGAACTTCACCCTTCAGGAAGTCTTGGAATCCGCTCCAATCCGGTTCCTTGCTATCCAGCGTGAACGGATTCTTGCCTTCAGCCTCCAGAGCCGGGTTGTAACGCCACAAGTGCCAGTAACCGCACTTAACGGCCTTTTCTTCCTCTGCCTGGCTCTTGCCCATACCTGCCTTCAGACCGTGGTTGATACACGGAGCGTAAGCGATGATGAGTGACGGACCGGGATATGCTTCTGCTTCACGGATAGCCTTCAGGGTCTGAGCCTGGTCGGCACCCATAGCGATTTGGGCAACGTATACGTAACCGTAAGTAGTAGCCATCAGACCGAGGTCTTTCTTGCGTACACGCTTACCGGCAGCGGCAAACTTGGCGATAGCGCCTACCGGGGTAGCCTTGGAAGACTGACCGCCTGTGTTGGAGTAAACCTCAGTATCCAGTACGAGGATGTTGACATCCTTGCCGCTTGCGATTACATGGTCGAGACCACCGTAACCGATGTCGTAAGAGGCACCGTCGCCACCGATAATCCACTGGCTGCGTTTTACCAGGTATTGAGACAGACTGGCGATAGTCTTGCAGCTGTCGCACTTGTCTTTGGCAGCTTCTACCATCGGAATAATCTTTTCAGCCAGTTCCTTGCTCTTGTCTGCATCGTACATGTTTTCAATCCAAGCCTGGAATACTTCTTTGTATTCGGCCGGAGTTCCTTCTGCTGCGATGGCATCTTCCATAGCCTTCACGATACGTGCGCGCATCTTTTCGTTGGCAAGCTCCATACCCAGACCGAATTCGCAGAAGTCCTCGAACAATGAGTTTGCCCAAGCAGGACCGTGACCTTTTTCGTTCTTGGTATAAGGAGTAGAAGGTACTGAACCGGAGTAGATGGAAGAACATCCTGTTGCGTTGGCTACCATTTCGCGGTCACCGAACAACTGGGAAATCAGTTTAACGTACGGAGTTTCACCACAACCGGAGCAAGC
>ERZ1503914.259-NODE-259-length-19444-cov-5.308216_pt1 | contig 19444 bp, 23 predicted proteins | sample MGYA00575501_ERZ1503914 | MGnify/ENA primary metagenome ERZ1503914 (study PRJEB39906, sample SAMEA3182108) | gut metagenome | biome: human; feature: gut; material: Stool; isolation source: human stools | place: Canada | collected 2013-04-25 ...
GTATTACCTATTCCTGGCGGTCATGTGGTGGCTGCTGGGATAGGTGGAAAGGAAAAATGAATAATGAATTTTAAATCACAGATAGCAACAAACATAAACCAGTCATGGAAGTTGTTAAATTTGGGGTTAAAACCATGTACAGCCGACATGTACCTTGAAAAGAGTAAAACACCTGAATATGGAGAATATCATCTTCATACTATATGTGAAGGTATTGATCCTGAACACTGGTTCTCTGTGCGCATGAATCGCGACATTACTCCTGCATGGAGCTTGGACCGGCTTCTGGAGCTTATCCCAAAGTCAATAAAACAGAGACACAGGCCAAATGCCGATTTTGATATGCATAGCGACGGGCAATATTGGTTCATTTCTTATGAGGAACTTGGATACGATGTAAAACATCAGGAAATGAGACACAAATCCTTCGATGCCGTTATTTGCATGATTGAATGGCTTATACATAATAATCACCTGAATAAAGAATACCTAAAAGAAAGACTATGAAAAGAGAAGATATTGAAATGGCAGCAGAAAGAAACACGGAAGAGTATGTCAAAAATGGCGATTTAAGAGGTTTTCGCGGTTCGTACCGATTGGGATTTATTGCTGGTGCAGAATGGCGCATTAATAGCGTGTGGCATGACATAAATGAGATACCTGAAGATGGTAGAATCATAGTGTTATTGGGGAAATATGGAACAATGATTATATATGGGCCTAATATGATGTATTATAGAGAAGCTATAATAATGGATGGTGGGTTTCTAAAATGGGCTTACAAAGAAGATTTAATACCTAACATGGAGAAATGAATATGACAAGAAAGGAAGAAATGCTTAGGGAAGCCGTTCACGATCATTATCAGTGTAACGGAAAGTATGCTTGTGAAGAACGTGTTTATTGCCGGTTCTGCGAGGGAGAAAACATAGCACATGATTGTGATGAAGATTGCTATGCAGATGAATTCAGCGAAGGATTTATAGCTGGCTGGGATGCATGCTTGAAATACCTTGCTTCATTGCCGCTGGATGAAGCTGCTAACAAATTGTATATCATGGAACTGAGATAAGTGATAATCCAACAAGTAAGAAATGAAAGCAATATCCATCAAACAGCCGTGGGCGAGCCTTATCGCTCACGGTATCAAAGACATTGAAAACCGGACATGGAAGTGTCCTCAGAAGTATATCGGCCAAAGGGTACTGATACATGCGAGTAAGGTTAGGACAAAAGATTATTTCATACCTAAAAGGCTTTTTATTAATTCAAAGGTATGCTCTATACTTGAATCAAAGGAACTTCCAGAAGGTGCCATCATCGGCAGCGTGGTAATAGCCGACTGCGTGCAGAACCATCCTTCAGTCTGGGCTGAGAAAGGTTGCTGGAACTGGGTACTGAAGGATGCGGTACTGTTTGATAAGCCGATTATGAATGTGAAAGGGAAACTTAGTTTTTGGGAGTATTGAATTAAGTTATTATATTTGATTCCATAAACTATAAAAGATATGGTTAGTGATATTTTAAATGAGCAAAGGAATGAAAATCTTAGTAATTTTCGGTCAGCGTGTCCTAACGTTGATAAAATGATTCATTATATGGATTGTTTTATGACATCAGTTTCTGAAAGATTACTAACTTATCATGTTAGAGCTTTTGAGGAAAATGAAGTATATAGGCTTAAACTTATTGTGTCTTTTATCCGTACACATTATGTGATAAGTGATTTAGTAAAGTGTAGCGAAAATATAGAAGCTGTTGTTTTGTTGCGTAAGCAACTGGAATTATTATGTCGCTTTAAAGAATTGGAAAAGCAACCTCTTGTTTCACTTCATGGAAAAACTCCAAATATAAAACATATAGAGAATTGTGGTGTTTTATATGGAGTTCTTAGTGAGATTTCACATTCATCAAAAGAGGAAACTTTGTCTTTGTTAGGTGAATATGTATCAGATGACGCAGTTTCTTATTCTTTGCTTCCTGTGTTTACAAAACATACCATCACAACATTTTCTAATTATGTTGGTCTCTTTTGTAAATTTGCAGCAGAGATGTTGATTTATCAGGGAAATAATATAAAGGGATATACGAGTGATGAAGATATGGATATTATAAACAACCTGATAGAAGAAGGATGTAGAAGTAATATTCCATTTTTTGAGCAATGGAAAGAAGATAAAGAATAGAATTCATCTTACTGACAAATCGTGTCAGTGCTTTGTGAATACCCGGTAACTGCTTTGTGGCGGTTATCGGGTAAATTTGTTTCTGTAACGCAAATAATAACAGTTATGGAAGTAATTTACAGAAGTACAGAAACATTGAAGAAGCTGGAGAACAACCCGAGAACTATATCAGAAGAACAACTCCAGAAGTTAAAGGAATCCATACAGAAGAATCCAGACTATTTTGAAGCTCGACCAATCATCCTGTCTGATCGGACGGGAGAACTTGTCATCATTGCAGGGAACCAGCGTTATGATGCGTGTGTTCAGCTTGGAATTGAGGAAGTGCCTACAGTGCTTATCCCGAACTTGACAGAGGAGCGTGAGCGGGAAATCATCATCCGTGATAATGTGAACAATGGAGAATGGGATCTGTCTCGTCTGTTTGAGTGGGACTGTCAGAAACTAATGGAATGGGGCTTAGAAGGCATTAGTTTTCCTGATTTGGATGATTTTCCTGGTGGAGTAGAAGATACTCACAATGTACTTCGGAATGAAAACTACGAAGCTGGAGCCCATATAAAGTATTTGGCATTTGAAGGATACAAGATTCCGATTACTGATATCGAGTTGGAAGGATTGAAGCAGCGTGCTGCAGAGTATCTTGATGAGAACGGAGTTATGATTGGGTTTGTAAATAATCTGCTTGGTTTATGATGGAATATATTGATATAGAATCATTGAATCCGGCAGAGTATAACCCGAGGTTACTAACACCGGAAGCTCAGGAGGAGTTGAAGAAGTCGATAACTGAGCTAGGCATTATCAAGCCTATTATTATCCGCAGGTCGGATAAACGAATTATGGCAGGGCACCAGCGGACAAAGACCATGAAGTTGCTGGGATATACTCATGTTCCGGCTTTCGTTCTGGACGGGGTGAACTCTACGGACGAGGTGCGTTTTAACCAACTTCACAACTATGCTGAATGCGAAGTGTCAGAGGTTCAGCCGGACATTCGTGTTTCTGTTCCTGAAGGAACGGAAGGGTTCTTTATGGTCCAGAATAAGGATATAGCCATCATTACCAAGGGAGGGAATAACTCACGCGTAGTGGACCTAACGAAGATGATTCTGCGCTATGGCCAGTTTGCGAATGCCGTATGCAACCATGAGGGAAAGGTCATCATATCCACCGTATACGCCAAGGCGGTTAAGCTTCTAGGTATGGACCTGCTTGTCTATGTACTTCCGGAAGGAAAGGAGGAACTGGCCCTGTCTTATTTTTCGAAGGAATACGGTGTCTTTGAATACTCCCATCTGGAGCGAAAGACTTACATACAGTCTTTTGCACAGAAGGCACGTCTCAGGGAGAAAAACGGTGTCCCGAGCAGCAGGAGCCATTCCACGCTGTACGAGCGTCTGGTGCTTCCGTTCATCACGAAGGATATGCATGTGCTTGACTTCGGAGCCGGACAGAAGGACTATGCCACCAGGCTGAAAAAGGAGGGATACCTCATTGACGCGATAGAGTTCTTTCACCGGAAGGACGGAGTTGACGTGATAGACGAGAAGGAGATACGTCAGGACTGTGCGGACGTGTGCAAGACATTGTCGGAGTATGGCCTGTATGATGTAGTGATATGTGACAGCGTCCTGAACTCCGTAAATTCCCTTGACGATGAAAGGAACGTCCTTCTTTCCCTTTCTGCACTGTGCAAGCCAGGTGGTATGATCTTTTGGTCGGGTATTCCTTTATTGTTTGCGCAGAAAGCTTCTGAGCGAAAGGAAACGCACGATTACCGTTCAAAAGCCTTATTTCTGGATGCAGACAATTTCACAGCAAACTTTCGTTTTGGTGAATGGTATTTCCAGCATTATCATTCCACGGCAGACGTATGCCGTCTTACGGAAGAACTTGTCGGTTCTGATTTCAGGATATATGAGAAGGGCATCGAGGTAGACAAGTCACGGGAACTGCGCGGATCATCTTTTCAGGTTTCCGTCATAAACGAAAGAACCGCATTGCGTGATGAATACATTGAAGCTCTGAGATACGAATTTACTCTTCCTCTTCCCAACAACAGAAGATGGGATTTAGATAAGGAAATATTACCAGTTTTTGAAAAATTGTGATTATGGCAGCACCAAAAGGAAATAAGTTCTGGATGTTAAGAAGCAAGCATGGCAGGGACAAGCTCTTTGCCACGCCTGAACTTTTGTGGGAGGCGGCGTGTGAATATTTCCAATGGTGCGATGAAAATCCTTGGACGACTAGAAAGGCAACGCAGAAGACTGTTCCTGTAAAGGTTGTAAAAGATAAGGAGATTGTAATAGAGAACCAACAACAGACACAGCAGGAGGTTACTCCCACGTCACGACCATACTCTCTCATGGGAATGTGTGTGTATTTGGGTGCTTCTACAAATTGGTGGAATGAGTTTCGTTCTGCCTGCATAAATAAAAGGGATAAAGATTTTTTGGAGGTCATCGCACGCGTGGAGGAAACCATCAAGACTCAACAATTCGAGGGGGCTTGTGTTGGAGCCTTCAATGCGAATATCATTGCTCGTACCCTAGGGCTGGCAGATAAGCAGGAAGTGGACCATACGACGCAAGGAAAACCATTCAAAGGATTCGACTTTCTTCCCTATACTCCAGAAGCAGATAAACTGAAGTGATATGGGACAGAACGTGAACATAAAGCAGCGGTTAGCTTACAACTACCTTCGAGATAACAGGACGAAGTTTCTGCTGTATGGTGGTGCCGGAGGTGGTGGAAAATCATGGCTAGGCTGTGAATGGCTGATGCAATGCGCTTACTACCTTCCAGGCACACGCTGGTTTGTCGGTCGAAATAATCTGAAGGATAGCCGTGAGTCAGTAACCGTAACCTTTAATAAGGTGGCAAAGTTACATGGTTTCACGGCATACAAGACAACCAACGAAGGGATAGCATTTGACAACGGAAGTGAGATAGTCTATATTGACCTGACCTATTATCCGGTAAAAGATCCGATGTATGAGCGTTTGGGCTCAAAGGAATACACTGGTGGATGGATAGAAGAAGCCGGGGAGGTGCATTACCTTGCCTTTGACGTACTGAAGACACGTATCGGCCGACATATGAACGATGTGTATGGAATTCCAGGAAAGATACTTATCACCTGCAACCCGAAGAAAAACTGGTTGTATCATGATTTTTATAAGCCGTGGAAAGAGGGTAAGCTCAAAGAACCGTATGCCTTCATTCAGGCGCTGGTACAGGATAATCCATGGGCCACTGAGGACTATATCGAGAGTTTGCGGAATACGAAGGATAGGGTAACCAAGGAACGTCTGTATTTCGGTAATTGGGAGTATGACAATGACCCGACAGCCCTTTGTGATTACGATGCTATCTGTGACCTGTTCACGAATGAGTTTGTCAAGCCTGCCGGGGATTCTTCCGGATCTGCTGACCTTGCCATGAAGGGACGTGACCGTTTCATTGCTGGACACTGGAAAGGGAATGTCTGCTATATCAAGCTGGATCAGGAATACAGTACTGGGAAATCCATCGAGACAGACCTGAAGCACATGATGATAGAATGTTCCATACCTCGTAGCCGTATGATAGCCGACTCTGACGGTCTGGGAAGTTATCTTGAAAGCTATCTGAACGGAATCAGGGAGTTTCATGGAGGAACACGACCCATCAATCCTGAGTATGACAACCTGAAATCGGAATGTGCCTTCAAGCTGGCGGAGATGATAAACAACCGCCTTCTCCGTATAGTATGTACGGAAGCACAGAAGGAGCGAATAATTGAAGAACTTGGGGTGTTGAAGCAGGATCATATTGATGCGGATACAAGAAAGAAAGGAATTATCAGCAAGGAGAAGATGAAGGAGATACTTGGCCGCTCTCCCGACTATCTTGACATGTTGATTATGGCGATGTTTTTTAGAATTAAACCAGTTTTAAAGCGGCCTAAAGCAAAACTTGGGAATATATGACGGTGAAGGAATTGTTGGTAGTTGGTAATTTGTCCCATGGTATAGAAGGAGAGCTTGTAAAGCTCCATAAGCCGTGGAAGGTAGGAAAGGTCAGGACTCCTGATACTTTGAATGACATGAGCATGGGTGAGCTTATGCAGTTACAGTCAATCAGTACGGAAATGGAAACTATAATGGTGCCCTGTCGTGTGCTACTGGGAATGTCGGCGTGTGAGGTGATGAAGGCTGATGCATCCGAGGTTATAGGGTTCTGTTTCTGGGTAGCCAAGGAAGTGAAGCGGATAAACAAATTGTTTGCTTCCACGTCCGTACCTCCTACACCGGAGGAGAAGCAGGCCGGGGCAGAATCATTGAATTTCGGGCCGTTCGGACAGCTTGACTACTTTGCACTGAGAATGGGGATAACGGACCATGAAGCGGTAGAATATGTTCCTTGGGTACGTGTGTATAAATGTTTAGATATGGATGCCAGAAAGATCAAATATGAACGTCGGTTACGAAAAATCTTGGAGGAAAAGAAGAAATGACAGTAGAAGAGAAAGTTAAGAAAATAGTGGAGCAGATGGGTGTTACCTATCTGTTTGAGAACTGGCAGGCTGCAAATGTAAGGCTTGACAAGATGCAGCTCCCTGCTGTGATGTATGTACTTCCGTCTTCCGGAAATCTGAATGTGGGACCTATGCAGATGAAAGACTTCCCTAACTGCATGATAGCCTTTATGGATAAGATAAAACATGATTCTTCTGGTGAAGAGAATGACCAAGTGATAGAACGATGCAAATCTTTGGCTAGGGAATTTATACTGAATGTGAACAGAAGCAGAATGTTTGAGCCTGTCCAGGGTGACATTCCGTACTCGGTGTTCTATGATAAGTTGGACGTAAATGTGACAGGGATTGTTATCCAGCTTCCTTTGAAGGAAACGAGGGGATTTGTGATGTGTCCTACAAAAACGGTGAAGGAGATAGTGTATGGAACTTCTGATGAGGGATAAGGTGATGGAGCTGGTGTCCTCCGAGCTGGAAGCATTGAAGCAGAAGATTATCGAGAACCATAAGGAAGCAAAGCAGGTAGCTTCTGGCAGGACGATAGCCAGCATGAAGGTAGAGGTCACGGAAGATGGCGGTATTCTGTGGGGGCGTAGCGCATTCGGGACGCTGGAAACTGGACGCAAAGGAGGGAAAGTACCGGCAGGATTCTGGAAGATAATCCGGCAATGGATGGATGACAAGGGTATTCAGGTAGAGAAGCCTGATTCGTTCGCTTACCTTGTGGCCCGTAAGATTGCGAGAGAAGGTACGCAGCTTTTCCGGAATGGCGGACGGAGTGATATTTATTCTTCTGAGATAAAAGGAACAATAGAGAGAATGTCTGATAAGATTGGCCTTTTGTTTGGTAGTGAAGTCGAACATATAAATTTAAATAAAGATGAGAGAAGGGACAATAAGTAGTTACAAAGTCTATTATCCGGACTCTGTATGTTTTTGTTTTAACCCGAACAAGATTATTGTAGAAACAGATCGGGAAGTTACATTCTTGATTGGGAATAAAGGGGCTTTGCAGAATTATGGAACATTCGATTCTACATTTGATCGAACATTTCGTGTTGTAAAGGGAGCATTTGTTGATGACCGGGATTCTAACAAGACAAAGGTTGTTCTTGATGTATCTCCTTATTTGCAGGCATTGTTTGATATTGATCCTGTTGGAGAGATGATATCCAGTAAGGAAATTGATGTTAAGATTGAGATTTCTGGAGCTAATATGCAATTTAGTGTTGTGACAATTTGGGGCAGCCTAGCGATTGGAGAAAGTATTACTGATGCCAGAAAGGTTCGTAAATTTGGAGATTTGCCGTTTACTATATCGTATTTTGATACGTCCATGCATCATTCAGATCTTTCATCCAAGCCTTCTTATATTTCCGTTGAAGAAGTAGAATGTGGCAATGGTGTTTATTTGCGTTGGATAGACCGCCATGGCTTTTATCAGTATTGGCTTTTTTCTAAAGGTCAGGATGATATGAAGTCAAATCAATATGGGGAACAATTGTATCAGGATTATGAGGTCGGAGGACGAGGGTATTATGGAGTTTCTCGTATGCAGGGTATGGAGGTTGCTAATGCCATGAGAATATGTGCCTCATTGGTAGATCGTGATTATTATTCGATGATTAGAACGATTATCGGATCTCCTATGGTAGATATGTATCAAGATGGGGTATGGATTCCTGTGAGAATCGATAATTCTACCGTTTCTGATGAAGGAAAGAGTTTGCAGGATATAGAGTTTTCAATAGTATTGCCGGACATAATCACACAGAAGCTATGAAAGAAGAATTGTACATAGACAATAAGCCTGTTGACTTAGGAAGTGGTACGAATGTAACATTGTCTTACAAGAGCAATTTCTTGTCTGATGTGAGTAAGATTGTAAGCAATAATAGTTATACCATTAATCTACCATTGACAGCTAGAAACAAAAGGGTAATTGAAGGTGCGCATATACCTTCATGTAGTACAAGGTTCCCGAGAATAAATCATGCCGGTAGATATGTGCGCAATGGAGTTGAATTGATTAGCAAGGGAAATGTTTCTCTTCTTGAGATTAATGATGGAATTGATATCGCATTGTCATGGGGTAATGTTACGAAATTTGCAAGCATAGTGAATGACAATAAGACATTGCGGGATCTATCTTATGATGAAACCTCGTATATTAGCTGGATAAGACCTAGTTCCGGAGCTTTTTTCCCTCCCATGTATTTTATTGACTATGGGTTTAAAGATACGGATGAAACGATATGGTATCATCCATGTATGTCTGTGAAGTCAATACTTCAGAGAATACAAGAGGATTGTGGGGTAACGTTCAATATTCATAGTAGAAGTGATATGTTGGATAGGCTTATCATTCCTTTGACCACAAGATATGATTCTGATATCGTGTCTGAAGGGAGCGCTGAGGAACTTGTCTTTGCCAACAGGTCATATAGGTTCGATAGTCCGATAGGATATTTTATTCTATTTGAAAGTCGGGAAATTGATAATTTCTATTATGCGGCACATTATCTTACAAATGAAGTTAGTGGAACATTCATCTCAGGGATACGTAACAAATTTAAGAATACGAAGTACAGAGTTTCTGGGCAAATGAAGTTTAAGGTTTCCGGTGAATACGAAAATTTGTCTTTGACTGGTTATTTAATGCGTAGATATGGTGATGATGATATGTTTACCTTGTTTAGTGCATCTGGGACTATTCAAGGAGACTATTATGTGATAGAAATCGATTCTGAAACAGATGTATTGGATTGTACAGGTAGTAATCATCTTATGTATTTTTATCTTACAGGAATAGCTTCTAGTGCAACAACTGTAACAGACATATCTGGAAGTATAACAATACAGGCGGTTGCATTTCCAACTCCGGCTCCAGCTTCAGGGGATGATACAATAAATAACCGTTATTATTACATACCTAATCTTCCAGACATTAAGCAGATTGATTTCATTAAGGGGGTTATGTCTATGTTGGGATTGTTTGCCATTCCTGGAGATGACAATCAAATAGAGTTTTATCCTATTGAATATATCCTTGAGAATAAAAGCAGAAAGTATGATTGGAGTAAATATCTGGTATCTACTTATATGGATAACAGACCAATATCCATGTCTTTTTCTTACAGTGAATTTGCGCAAAATAATGTGTACGCATACGATGAGGATGATTATGGGAAGTATAGTGGCATTATTAAAGTAAATGATGAAACGCTGGATTTGGAAAAGGAAGCGATAACTTTACCATTTATTCCTACTGAAACCAATGGAGATAAAGCATATATCCCGCTTTATACATATGATGATGAGGGTAACTTACAGTACGACGAGGATGATGATGCAAGAATTCTGCTTCTTCCGTCTGTAAATAGTACAAAGCCAACATTTATCGGGTTATCTTGGCCGGAACTTATAGATAAGAATTATAAGGGATATAAATCTATTGTCGCAGAACAAAAGGTAATAAATGTGAGCATTAGAATAAGAGAGGTTGATCTTAAAGATTTGGATATGTCCATACCTGTATATCTGTCTCAGTATGGAAAATATTATGCAATCGTTAGTATACAAGTTGGTGAGAATGGGATTTGTAAATGTGAATTATTTCAGTTGGAGGATTAAGCTATGGCAGAGAAGGTAGAAAAGATTTTAGATATTAAGGTGAATTACAGCGATGCTATTAAGGCGATAGCGGAATATCAGAAGAAGATTGATGCGGCTAGGGAAGCAGAAAAGAACTTGAAGAAGCAGCTGAAGGATGGGGAAATTTCCCGTCAGCAGTACAATGAAGCAATGGCTGCATCAAAGATAGCTGTTGCGGACTATAATGACTCAATACGTATTATTAACAAGACAGTGCAAAATCAGATTAAGCAGGAAAAGGAGCAAGAGGGAAGTTTGAGAGCTCTTCGGGCTGAATTATCGAATTTGACAGCTGAATATGACTCCTTGTCGGAAGCAGAAAGAAAAGGAGCTCGGGGTGATGAACTGAAAAATAAGATAAACGAGGTTACGGATGCTTTGAAAGGTGGAGAGGAGGAAACGCAGAGGTATTATCGGAATGTGGGTAACTACGAGGAAGCGATTAAGAGTGCGGTTGCTAGTAATATTCCGTTTATTGGAACATTAATACAGACTCAGGATGAGATGGGAAGTGTAAAGGCGGGTGCTGTGGCAGCAGGTGCTGCCGTGAAGAATTTCTCAAAGACACTTCTTGCATTGTTGGCCAACCCGATTGTTGCTATTCTTACTGCGATTTCCGTGGTGATTATGGCTGTAGCTAAAGGTATTAAATCGAGTGAGGAAAATACAAGCCGATGGAATGCTGTTCTTGCTCCATTGAAAATGGCTTTGGATGCCGTGGGTAAAGTGCTGCAGATTGTGGCAAGTGAAATACTTTCTGTTGTAGAAGCTGGTGGTAAGATGATGGGATGGATTACCAAGCAGCTTGAAAAACTTCCGGTACTTGGTAAATATGTGGCAGAGGTGAACAAGGAGAATGAGAGATACATTGCTATGGCAAAGGAGCAGGCGGCAATAGACAGGGATACACGCAACCTTCAGGTGCAGAATGCAAAGAATGCTCTTCAGATAGCTACTTTGAAGGCAAAGGCTGACGATGAACTGAATGTGTCTGCAAAGGAACGTATGGAAGCCATCAGGGAAGCTAATAGGCTGGAGGAGGAAGCCAGCAAGAAGAACTATGAACTGGCTAAGAGAAGATATGAACTGATGGTACAGCAGAATGCGATGGCTGAGAATACCAAGGAAACCAATGATGCTATTGCTCAGGCTGAGGTGGAGATGTATAATGCTTTAACCGAGTATCAGGATAAAAGAGGTGAATTACTTGGTCGTGAGGTGTCTTTGGCAAACGAAATAAAATCTGCTGAAAAGGAAAAATCGGATGCTGCCATTGCTTCAAAGCAGAAAGAGGTGGAAGCGGTAAGAGCGGCAGAGGATGCTATGCTGGCTCTCGTTAAAGATAAGCGTGAGCAGGTACGTAAAGAAATAGAATTCACTTATTCCCGTCAGATAGAAGATTTGCTCGCAAGACTGAATACAGAAACTGACCTTACTGTAAAAGCCCGGCAGGCTATCAACGACCAGATAAAAGCCCTGGAACAGCAGAAGGCTGCTGAGTTGCAAAAGCTGTCTGAGGAGGAGTTACAGAAAGAGATAGACAACCGTAGCAAGCTAATTTCTTTACAACTTGAAGGAGTAAAGAAAGGCAGTGAGCAGGAATATCAGCTTAGGATGCAGCAGCTACTTGTACAGCGTGATGCCGAGCTTGCTGACAAGGAACTGACCGAACAGATGAAGTTGGCCATTGTAGATAAATATAATAGACAGATTGATGATCTGGTGGCACAGCATGAAAAAGAGATCTCGGAAAAGCAGCAGGAAGCCGTACGGGTGAGAATGGAAAACGAGATCATGCAACTTCAGCAGTCGGGTGCAAGTGAACTGGATATATTGCAGGAACAGGCTTCCCAAAAACTAGAATTGTTGAATAGTATACAGCAGCAAGAAGGGGAGAGTGAGCAGGAGTTCCTAAATCGTAAGCTTTTAGCCAATCAGGAGTACATTGATGCAAAGAAAGCTATTGCAGAAAAGGAAGTAGAGATTGAGCAGGCGAAATCACAAGCCATGGAAACCATTACAAGTGGGCTGATAGCCTTAACACAGCAGATAGGCGAGTCGGATAAGGGATTTGCTATTCTTAGTAAAACATTGGCACTGGCCGAGATTGCCATAAACACTGGTAAGGCTATAGCAAAGATGGTAAGTGCAGAAGCGGGGAAAGGTATATTAGGACTTGCTACAATGGCATCAGGTATTGCAACCATACTTGCTAATATTGCATCTGCTACAAGTATCGTAAAAAGTGCTAAATTTGCAACAGGTGGTTTAGTTACCGGACCAGGAACCGGAACCAGTGATAGCATACCTGCCCAGCTGAGTAACGGTGAGTCGGTAATGACGGCCAGAGCCACCTCAATGTTTGCTCCATTGCTTTCATCATTTAATCAGATGGGAGGGGGAGTGCCTATCAACGTAACACAGACAAGTAGTCAGACTCTTGGAGAGGATATGCTGGCCAGAGCAGTCGCAAAGGGAGTTCAGGCTATACGTCCTGTGGTTTCTGTTGAGGAGATAACCAGAGTTAATAATCGTGTAAAAGTATTGGAGAATTTGGGTAGTATATGAGAGCCTATGAATTTGTGGTGACGCATAAAAGTGTATTAGAACAGATGACCCAGCTGCAAATAAAGCCTAATGATGTAAAATACATCGAATTGTACAAGGAGTACATTAGGCTGAATAAAGAGGGGCATAAAAAAACATATATAATCCAGTATCTGTCGGATGAGTACAATGTGGATGAAAGGACTATATATAGAGTAGTGAATAGATTTTCACAGGAAATCGAAATGTAATTGATTAGGGTGGGCTGGAGCTCACCCTATTTTTTTGCTGACAAGGCGTGTCAGTGTTATTGACTTCGTAAATTCTTATAGCCGTATCTTGTTTCTTACCTTTGTTTCAAACAATTACGAGATATGGCTAAACTATTTATCAACAAAGACATTGCTCCTGACTCGGATAAGGCAAAGTATTGGCTTTCCGGTGAGGATAGCATATCCTTCACAGATATACAATATTTCATGGATTGGATGGATCGAAATGATAATCGTATTGATGTTGAAATCCATTCTTGTGGAGGGGACTGTGTGGAAGGGTATGCAATCTATGATGCTCTACGTGCTTCCGGTAAGGAGATTTCTTGCAAGGTTGTGGGTACATGTGCGAGTATGGCTACAGTGATTTTGCTTGCAGCTCCATTGGAAAGACGAACAGCATACGCACATTCGTCTCTCTGTATACATGATCCATATGGTGATGGAGCATTATTGAAAGGGAAGGTTACTCCTGAAAGGCTTGAATCCATTGCTGCAGACCTCAGAGCAGAGAAACAAAAGATGCTGGACCTGTATGTGGAGCGTACCGGGCAAAATAGAGATGTGCTGGAGACACAGATGGCAACGGATAGCTGGTTCGGCCCAGAGAAGGCGATTGAACTCGGATTCATTTCTTCGATAGTTCCGGCTATTTCAGCGAAGAAAGAAGAAAATATTATTAATCCTAAAACAAATATTATGTCGAAAAAGGAAGTAAAGGTTGAATCAACTTTGCTTAGCCGTCTCCTGAGAAAGTGCGGTTACGCAAAAATTGAAGATGTTCCGGCAGTAGGTATGGTTATAACTACCTCTACTGGGGAAGAATTGAATGTGGAACGTGAAGAGGGAGATATTCAAGTTGGAGATCCGGCTTCTCCTGATGGCGAGTTTGTGCTTGAAGATGGGCGAACGGTAGTTGTTCAAGAAGGTGTGATTACGGAAATTCGTGAGCCAGGAAGTGAAGATGAGGACGTAGAGGCATTGAAGGCACGCATTGATGAACTGGAGTCGGAGGTGGCCAACCTTAAATCGAATGCCAAGACGGAGGATGAAATTAAGGTACTTGATGCGGTAGCAAAGGCTGGAGGTATTGAAAAGCTGACTAAAGCGGCCGCAAGTAAGTACATTCCAGCGGGACGTACGACCACTTACGGCAATAAGCCTGAAACAAAGCATGTGAGTAAGATTGAACAGAAATTGGATGAGATCAGAGAAAAAAGAAAAGGAGGTAAAAGATGACGTGGGAACAGTTAAGTAATCTGACACCTGATAATGGTGCGATTCGTAATTTGAGAGACTTGATTATTGCAGAGACGTTTACTGATCCTGAATTGGAACGTTTCTTCACTCTTGTACAGAATGCAAAGAATGGTGAAAAAATTGGGTATCGCGGAGCAATGAGTGATGTCGGTTGGGCCGGATCTGGTTGTAATCCAAGCTATAAAAATGCAACCATTCAATTTCTGGAGAAAGAATGGTCGATTGGTGATTGGCAAGTTCCTTTAAAGTGGTGTTATACAGATCTGATTAATACTATTGCAGAATATTGTCTGAAAACAGGGACAGAAATCGGTGATCTCACTTCAACTGAATATATGGATGATATTGTATATCCAGCACTGAAGGATGCAATGATGAACATGATGTGGCGCTTTGTATGGTTCTCAGATAAGGATGCAAAACTTCATTCTGAATCTGGAGTCTTGTCTACAGGAACTGATACTGAGTTGTTTAAAACAACCGATGGCTTGTGGAAACGCCTTTTTACTATTGGAACTTCCAGTGCAGGTCAAAAAACAGCTATTGCAGCTAATAGTGAAGCAACGATGGCCGAGCAGTTTAGCAAGTTGAAGGAGTCTGGAGTCGCAATCGGAATCTTCGATGCGATGCTTGAAAATGCTGATGCTCGAATCGCAGGTTTGCCGGGTGCTGGTATCTTCTGTACTAAAACACTTGCAGATGCGTTGACAAAAGATTTGAAGCGTGAATACAAGGAAATCCTTACATGGGAACAGATCTTTGGAGGAATGAAAGTGACAGAGTATAATGGTGTTCCTGTATACCAGATTCCGGTGTGGGATAGAATGATTATGAAATACCAGAATGACGGAACGAAACTTAATCTTCCTCATCGTGCTGTGTTTGGTTCTCCTCGTGAAATGCTGGTAGGTACCCCAGCAAATGACTTGATTTCAGAATTGGACATTTGGTTTGATAAAAAAGACCGTATGAATTATTTGTACTCTACTGGTAAGATGGGAACACAGATTGGGCAGGATGATTTGTTTCAGTTAGCTTATTGATGAAAGGAGGAATTATGTCAGGAATTTGTGATTATGCAATAAAAAGAGATATCGTGGCGAATTGCGATGATCCGCTCGTTCCTGGAGTCGAGCAGGAAGGTGTTATCATGAACCGGAAGGACGTGGATTTTGCTACGGTAGCTTTCAATGCAACACGTAAAAATGTAATTGAAACGCTGGCGTTGAAGGAAGGTAAGAAAGCCTATAAGGTTATTGTGCCTGGAAGCACTCCGTTTACCGGAACGAATACGGCACTTGCTGTCGGTACTTATCAGAATACGTTTACCAATACGGTGAACATGGTGATTCTTGCTAATGATCCGGACGTGTGTGCGGACATTATTGACGGACTGGCAAACGGTGAATATGTGGTAATCTTGGAGAACAAGGCAAAAAACTTGCAGAAAGAAGAGAATCCGGGTGATTCCGCATTCCAGATTTATGGTTACTACCAAGGCTTGAAGGCTGCCGAAATCAGCAATGATAAATACTCTGAAGAAACCGATGGCGGCTGGTCCATATCCTTACAGGAAACTAAGGTACCGAAATCTGCTTTGTTCCTTTACAAGACAGACTATGAAACGACCAAGACGGCTATCGATACATTGACATCACCAGCAGCTTGATATGGAAGTGATAGATGTGGTTAATAGGTTGAAAGAGTTGGGAAGCATTGCTTCCCTCTCTTCTTCTGACAAGGTAGAGATTGAGAATCTGTATACGCTTGTCCTTGACAAGAAGTTTGCCCGTACATCTTGTAGCGATTGCTATCATGATGCGGTTATAGAAATGAGTGTGTATCTTAACAAGAACGGAAAGATGAAAGAAAAATCAGAATACGGTTTGAAGAATGGCGTTCTCCTTCAGATGGGATTTGGAAGCGCGGAAATGTACACGAATGCCAATCTTACTGATGAAGCTGCAGAGAAGTATCTGGCGAAATACCCGGACAACATTAAGTATTTCTCAAGGAAACCCGATGACTGGGAGGAACGAGTAAAGTCCAGAAAGGACGGAAATGTGGTGATTAATAACGAGCTTGTTTCTCTCATGGTGGAAGCTATGAAGGATGGAGTTTCAAGCAAGTCAATTCAGGAAGAGTTCAAGGGTTATAAAATCTCCGGAAAGAATATTACAAAAAAAGTCCTGACAGCTCACGTAAACAAGGCTCTGGAAGTATTTGCTGATATGCAGGAGAATCCGGAAGAAAGTGAAGAAGGCAGTGAGAATGGGGATGATCATGAATCTACTGATGGACAGACCGATGAAGACGGAGAAGCGGTAGAAGGCGCTGAATAAATTAAAACCTCACGGAATTATGAAAGTAAAGGAGCTTAGAAAGAAGAGCAGTGTAAGGGTAGATATACGCTATCTGCAGCAACTTGGAATACAGTCTTACGGGGATGATAACCTCTATCCGCAGACGGTAAGAAATATCATTGCTGCGAGTTCTACCGGAAGTGAATGTGCGGACCGTTTTGCAGATTTTATTGAAGGTAACGGATTCCGTGAGGTTTCTTTCTCTGAGTATGTGGTAAATCGGAAAGGAGATACGGCTGATGACATACATTCACTGGTATGTCGGGATATGGCTGACTTCAATGGAATTGCTGTTCATGTAAATTATAATATTCTGGGCCAGATTGTGGAAGTTCAGCATATTCCATTTGAGAACTGCCGTTTGGTGGAGGAAGATGATAACGGATATGTGGCAAAGATTGCCGTGCATCCGGACTGGAGCGGTATGAAAACCAGGAGAGGGAAAAAGATTCGCGTCGTTAAAGAGAATATCGATTATATCGATGTGTTTAATCCGCTGAAATCTGTTGTCCTGGCACAGATTGAAGCTGCCGGTGGTATTGAATATTACAAAGGGCAGGTGTTATGGGTGTCCATGGCTGGGAAACAGACTTATCCGATAGGTAAATCTGACCGTGTCATTACGGAAATGAGCACGGATGAGGGACTTTCCAACGTAAAGTACAGAAATGTGCGGAATAACTTCCTTCCGTCCGGTATGGTCGTGACTAAGAAAGGTTCGGATAGTGTCAGATACGATGAAAAAGGTAATGAAATAAAGATTCCGGAGGATGACGGGTTCTCTGATAGCCTTGTAAAGCTACAGGGTGATACTAATTCTCTGAAGCTTATAGAGGTAACGCTTGAAAATGACGAAGAAATGCCTGAATTTATCCCATTCACGACCCAGAATTATGATAAGGAGTTTACCGTTACGGATGCAAGTGTGGTGGAACGTATTTATTCCGCCTATGGCCAGGAGCCGTGGTATTGTATCCGTATCGGGAAAGTGGGCTTTTCTGGAGATATATTGGAGGATGCATTTGAGTATTATAATTCTATTGTCAGCAAGCAACAACGCTTGATAGAGCGCACGTTTGACCGTATTTTCCGCTACTGGTTTGAGGTAGCAAACCAGTCAATGGATTTTAGTGTACAACCATTAAAGTATGTAAGAAATGCAGGAGTATCTGATAACAACGCTTGAGGTTTCCACTTTATCCCGTAGTATGTCTGTGCATGTTGATGAAGACAAGATAGAAACGTATATACGGGAGTCTGAGAATATTGATATCAAATCAGCTCTTGGGGATTCCCTATTCCTTGATGTGAAAGAGCATCCGGAGAAATACGTGATTCTGCTTGAGGGGGGGACATATGAAGACAAGCGTGGAGAGAAAAAGATGTTCATGGGTATTAAGACCGCATTGGCATATTATACCTATGCACGAATCGTGAAGAATGGTGATGGGAGCGTAACTAGATATGGATTTGTGCGGAAGGAGGATGAATATAGCACTCGTCCAGATATGAAGGAGAAGGTAATGGCTTATAATGATGCGTTTTCCATCGCTGACAGATATCTGAAGGAGTGTGTAATGTTCCTTGATGACAGGAAGGAAGAGTACCCGCTTTATAAAGGGTATGGGAAAATAAAAGCCAATAGAACTGTTTTTAGAATTATAGGAGATTAGTCATGAAAGATTCGCTAAATACATTGAAAGAATTAGCCAGCAGCGTTCGCAACGCAACTAAAGAAGGTGAAAATTCAGCAGAGCGAATAGGGAGATTGTTTGAAGGGATACTAGAGTATATTAAGACTCCAGAATCAATAGAAAACTACTTCGAACTAAAGCAGGATAGCAATGGGTTAGACTATATTTACACAAAGTACAACATTGCATCTGCTGGTGCACTTTCTATGTATGCAAGCGATAAGATTAATGTTCCTTCAATTTATGACGGACTGCCCATAGACAACGATACAATCTATTGGCATGAAGTAGATGGATCCAAGGTGCTTAAAGCAAAAGGAGGGGGAGGTGAGGCTGGCTCAGTTCAGTGGGATAATATTTCAGGTAAGCCTTCATGGATTGAAGATACAAAACCATCCTATTCATGGTCTGATATTACTGGTGAAAAGCCTTTCTATACCAAAGAAGAAGTAGCAGCAAAATTTGTAACTATTGATACCGAGCAGGATATAACAGCATTAAAGCATTTCACTGCCGGTCTTTCAGTCGGAGAATCAAAGAAAAAGATCTACGAAGAAAACGGAGTTGTCTACATTGATGCAGATGTAGCTGTTACCGGAGGAATGACATTTTACGCAACGGCTGGCAGAACTGTATCAACAATTATGGATGCTGTTGCGGTGGATGGTATTACTATCAAAAAAGAGAACAATGTACTAAAAGCTGTCGCTGGTGCAGGAAGTTCCTTCGATGAAAATGCCATGTGGTCTGCACTTTCCGGATCTTCGGACAACCAGATCAACAAGTCGCATCTTACTAACGCACTGGCCGGATATGCTACTGAAAGCTGGGTAACAGGAAAAGGATACGCTACCGAAAGTTGGGTGGCCAGCAAGAACTATGCAACTACTGAGGCTTTAAATGCCTGTCTCTTATACACATCTGACGCTGCCGACGAATAGAG
>ERZ1503914.277-NODE-277-length-18325-cov-3.242365_pt1 | contig 18325 bp, 13 predicted proteins | sample MGYA00575501_ERZ1503914 | MGnify/ENA primary metagenome ERZ1503914 (study PRJEB39906, sample SAMEA3182108) | gut metagenome | biome: human; feature: gut; material: Stool; isolation source: human stools | place: Canada | collected 2013-04-25 ...
AACAAACAATTAGAGATTTATTCTAGTTTTATTCTCATCATGTATCTTCTCAGTTACCCACATTGAGTATATTCATTCCTGATTTAGAGCTTCTTGAAATTTCGTTGTTAGATTATTAATTTTTTATATTGACAGTTATGAATATGTATGTTGGAAACCTTAGCTACAACGTTAAGGAAGTAGATTTGAGAGAAGTTATGGAAGAGTATGGAACAGTAGGCTCAGTCAAGTTAATCATTGACCGTGATACAAGAAGATCAAAAGGTTTCGCCTTTGTCGAAATGCCGGAAACTTCAGAAGCTTCAAACGCTATCAAACAGTTGAACGGCGTAGAATATGCCGGCCGTCCAATGGTAGTAAAAGAAGCCTTACCCAGAAATTAACAGAGTAAACTTGATAGACAAAGAAAAAGGATTTTCCATGCAGGAAAATCCTTTTTCTTTGTCTATCAAGTTTTAATGAATACTGCTTACATACACCAGCTACCACTCTATAAATTTACCACGAGCTCTGCGTTCCGCCAACATCTGTGTAAGAAAACGCTGGCGGTCCTTGGCTATGTAACGCCGGGCAAAAATATTAGGAACAGCTACCCCCAAGGCTATACAGAAAATGATAAGCGCCGAGTTAATACCATTGGAAAAAGCAAGCGTCACTTCTCCTACCACTCCACGCATATTGATAAGCGCCAGCAACGAACGATACATCAAGACACCGGGAACCATCGGAATGACAGAAGGAATAGTCAGCACATGATTAGGAACATGAAACCAATGAACGGCTTTGACAGCTATCAAACTCACAACAAAGCTTCCCATAAACGAACCGATCACCGGACCATATCCTAATTCAAAGTTTACAAAGTTACGGGTACATACTGCAATTATTCCACCTACAGCCACCACCCACAACAAACGTCTCTGCACATTAAATATAGTGGCGAATCCCATAGCCGCAATAGCAGCCGCAACAGCATATACCCAATAAGCATCGTGCGGCACCATGCTCAGTTCACTGAACTTCTGGTCGATAGTCACATCACTCATCACCAGCAGCCTCAAGGCAAAAGCGATACCAAACGCCATGCCTCCTACCATCATTACCGTGTTGGCTGCACGCGTAATACCTACCAACAAGTGATTGTCAATCATATCGTCCACAAAATTTATCAGCGGCACACCGGGGACTATATATAAGGTACAGGCCAGCAACGGATGATACGGAGTGGAAGATAAACCTGAAAAAGAAAACGCATAAGCCAGACAAGTACATAAAAATGCAGAGATCGCAATACTCATATATACATTGATACCGAACTCAATGCAACGGGCACGGGTACGGAACCCCACAAAAGTACAAATAGCCGTAATCAGAAAAGCAATCCAGTCACCACCAAACAGCTTGCAGAACCCTCCACAGGCAAACCCGGTACAGATTGCCACGACATAGGGGGTGTAATTACGCTCCTGACGAGCAATCTTCTCCAGTTCTTCCTCGTATTTATCCAATGAATAATCCTGCTCAATGGCACGCCACGAAAGTTTACTGATTTTTGAAATGGCTTCCATATTGATGCCATGTTTCTCGCATTTCTGAAACTTGGAAAAAGAGTGCTTCTCGTCACTCACATTGACCATCAGCATCGTCCACCGGATATCAATATGCAGTTTCTCTTCCGGAATGCCCAGATAAGCGGCCACGCGCTTCATGTTTCTTTCAATCCGGTTAGTGTCTGCCGCACTCTCCATCAGCAGCTTGCCGGTACGTAATAAAAGGTCTAGTTTACGGCGCAATAGCAGCACCTCTTGTTCATTTGTTGTCTCGTTCATCTTCTTTTTACCTCAATTTTGTTTACTCTGACAGGAAACAGGTCGTTTTTTCGGGGTGCAAAGGTACAAAAAGTATATGATATTCATAACTAAATGTAGGAACAGAAATGAAATTGTCGTATCTTTGACCCGAAATAATTAAGTTAGATATGGTAACATTCAAAGAATTCTTTTCATTCAAGAATAACCGCTTCTTCTGGCTCAATCTGATAGCGATGGTAGTGGTCATTGTGGCAGCAGCCTGGGGAACCCTTCAATGGCTGGACAGCTATACACGCCACGGCGAAGCAGTGGTAGTGCCCGATGTAAAAGGAATGAATCTGCGGATCGCAGAAAATGAACTCGACAAGCAGTCACTAAAATCAATCGTCATAGACTCCAGCTATGTAAAAGGAATAGCCCCCGGTGCTATTCTGGAACAGAATCCCGCCGGTGGCTCCAAGGTGAAGTCGGGCAGAACCGTCTATCTGACCGTCAATGCAGACAGCGCCCCCAAGGTAGCCATTCCCGATGTCATGGATAATAGTTCTCTCCGCCAGGCCGAAGCCAAATTACGTGCATTAGGTTTTAAAATAACCGAACCCGAATATATCAGCGGCGAAAAAGACTGGGTATACAGCATAAAATACCGAGGACGCGACTTGAAAGCCGGAGAAAAGGTTCCTCACGAAGCCGTACTGACACTCACGGTAGGCAACGGCAATGAAACCATGCCCGAAGATTCTGCATTGGTAAATGAATCCGGAACTGCGAACGATGACAAACCGGTGGTAGACGAATCCTGGTTTTAAACTTAACACACAGTGATGATGAAAGAAGAATATGTGGATGAACTGGACGACACACTGGATGATGTGGAACCGGTAGTGGACAACCCTGCCGAACTGTATGAACATTTCCGTGTAGTAGTAGACAAAGGACAGTCACAGGTGCGCGTGGACAAATATTTGTTCGAACGGCTTGTCAACTCTTCGCGCAACCGTATTCAGAAGGCTGCCGACGCCGGTCTTATCATGGCGAACGGCAAACCGGTGAAAAGCAGTTATAAAGTAAAGCCTTGCGACGTGCTGACGGTGATGATGGACCGTCCACGTTATGATAATGATATCATTCCCGAAGATATTCCATTGGATATAGTCTATGAGGACAACGATTTGATGGTAGTCAACAAACCGGCCGGACTGGTAGTGCATCCGGGATGCGGAAACTACCACGGCACGCTGGTCAACGCCATAGCATGGCATCTGAAAGACAATCCCAAATACGACCCTAACGATCCGCAAGTGGGATTAGTCCACCGTATAGACAAAGATACCTCAGGCCTGCTCGTGGTAGCCAAGACCCCCGATGCCAAGACTCATTTGGGACTTCAGTTCTACAACAAGACCACCAAACGTAAATACAATGCTCTGGTATGGGGTGTCGTAGAAAATAACGAAGGAACCATAGAAGGGAATATAGGGCGAAACCCCAAAGACCGCATGCAAATGGCCGTACTGAGTGACCCCGCCCAAGGAAAGCACGCCGTCACCCACTATCGGGTACTGGAACGTCTGGGCTATGTCACGCTGGTAGAGTGTGTACTTGAAACGGGACGCACCCACCAGATACGTGTCCACATGAAGCACATCGGACACACGCTGTTCAACGATGAGCGTTATGGCGGAAACGAAATTTTAAAAGGAACTCATTTTAGTAAATACAAACAATTCGTAAACAACTGTTTCGAGACCTGCCCCCGCCAGGCATTACACGCCATGACGCTGGGCTGTGTCCATCCCCGTACAGGCGAGGAGATGTTCTTCACCTCTCCGCTGCCCGAGCATATGACAAACCTGATAGACAAGTGGAGAAACTATATCAGTAACAGAGAAGAACTATGAAACGTACTATTGCCATAGTAGCCGGAGGAGATTCCAGCGAACTTGTCGTTTCCTTGCGCAGTGCACAGGGACTTTACTCTTTCATTGACAAAGAGCGTTATAACCTATATATAGTAGAGATGGAAGGGCATCGGTGGGAAGTAGTCCTTCCGGACGGCTCCAAAACCCCGATAGACCGTAATGACTTCAGTTTCATGGAGAACGGCGAAAAGAAACAATTCGACTTCGCCTACATCACCATCCACGGAACTCCGGGGGAAAACGGTATCCTGCAAGGTTACTTCGACCTGTTAGGAATCCCCTACTCCAGTTGTAACGTACTGGTATCGGCCATGACTTTCAATAAATTCACCTGCAACCAATACCTGAAAGGCTTCGGTATCCGCGTAGCCGAATCACTGATCCTGCGTAAAGGATTTGAAATTACAGACGAAGAAGTAATCAACAAAATCGGTCTGCCTTGTTTCATCAAGCCCAACGCCGGCGGTTCCAGCTTCGGTGTCACCAAAGTAAAGACTAAGGAAGATATACAACCCGCCATCGAAAAAGCTTTCGAGGAAAGTGACGAAGTAATGATTGAAGCCTTTATGAAGGGAACGGAAATCACCTGCGGCTGTTACAAGACCTCGGACAAGGAAGTGGTATTCCCCATCACCGAGGTGGTAAGTGCCAACGAATTCTTTGACTATGGAGCCAAATACAACGGCGAGTCACAGGAAATCACACCTGCCCGCCTGCCCGAAGATACAGCCGAGCGTGTACGTCTGCTCACCTCGGCCATTTATGACATTCTGGGGTGCTCCGGCCTTATCCGCATTGACTATATCATTACCGAAGGCGAAAAAGTAAACTTGCTCGAAATCAATACCACTCCGGGCATGACAGCTACCAGCTTCATTCCCCAACAGGTGCGTGCAGCAGGATTGGATATAAAAGATGTGATGACTGACATTATAGAAAATAAATTTTAGTGATATCACTGACTAACCTTTATAAATTATGAACATACCAGCTGAATTTAACGAGATTCGTCCGTACACTCCCGAAGAGTTGCCGCAAATCTATGAAGAATTAATCGCTGATCCCGCTTTCCGGACAGTGGTAGAGTCTGTTATGCCGGGCGTACCTTTCGAAGGTCTTGCCATGAAGATGCGTCAATGCAAAACAAACCTGGAATTCCAAAAAGCGTTCTTTTACGGACTATTATGGGATTTAGTGAAAAAAACAGCCAACGGACTGACATTCGACTGTTCCGCCTTGTCCGACTTAACCCGGAACTACACTTTCATCTCCAATCATCGTGATATTATTCTGGACTCGGCTTTTCTATCTATCCTACTGATAGACAACGGAATGACAACCGTAGAGATCGCCATCGGCGACAACCTGCTCATCTACCCATGGATTCATAAGCTGGTACGTGTCAATAAATCATTCATCGTGAAACGCGGCCTCAACATGCGGCAGAAACTGGAAGCATCTGCCTTGATGTCGCGCTACATGCATTTCGCCATGAAGGAAAAACATGAGAATTTATGGATAGCGCAACGTCAGGGACGTGCCAAAGATTCCAATGACCGTACCCAGGACAGTGTATTGAAAATGATGGCCATGGCAGGTGAAGGCGATGTTACCGAAAGACTGAAAGAACTGAACATCGTTCCGCTAGCCATTTCTTACGAATACGACCCGTGTGACTTCCTGAAAGCAAAAGAGTTGCAGCAAAAACGCGACGACGAACATTTCCAGAAAAGTCCCGAAGACGACCTGATCAATATGCAGACCGGCCTTTACGGATACAAGGGACGCATCCATTTCCAGACTTCCGCCTGTCTGAATCATGAACTGGACGAACTGAAAGAACTCAATTTGCCGAAATGTGATTTGTTTACCGCCATATCGGAAACCATAGACCGGCATATACACAGCAGTTACCGCCTGTTTGCAGGTAATTATGTGGCGTGTGACCTCTTGATGGGAGACAACCGTTTCACGGCCGAGTACACAGAAGAAGAAAAAGAGCACTTTGAAAAATATCTGGAACAGCAGATTGCCAAAGTCGATCTTCCCAACAAAGACACCGCCTTCCTGCGTCATGCTTTGCTGACTATGTATGCCAATCCGCTCATCAATTACCTGAAAGCGGCAAAAGGATAAGAACGTTTACCGTAAAGGGTGGATGTTACAGTCCACCCTGAAAAAGAAAATAATAAACATGAGGAAAGTCGTTATTTTATCTTTTCTAACCTCTTTGCTTCTCGGCGCGTGCGGTGAAGACGACTATGTATATCCTAATGTTCTGACAGATATGATCGACTTGAAAACCGACCATACAGGAACCGGACGGTATCTGATAACGGATGAAGGGACAGAGTGGCGCATCCAGTCACGTACCGGTCTTGACGGACTGGCACCAGACACCACGTACCGCACGGTTACCATGTACGCTCCATTGACAGACTCGGAAGAAGCAGAAAAAGAAGCCATGCTTTACAATACCCAACTGGTTATTTCTCCTGTTCCCTTGTCCGAATCTAAATTCAAGGAGATAAAGACCGACCCGGTAGCCATTCAAAGCATTTGGCGGGGTGGGAATTACCTGAACCTGATTTTACAAGTCAAAGTCAAAGACCAGAAACACGGTTATCACTTTATTGAGAACAAACTGGAGAACAAAGACGGAGAACAAACATTATACTTGACACTCTATCATGACAGGAATAATGACATCGAAGGTTTCAACCGTAAAGTCTATCTGTCTGTTCCCTTGTGGGCATACGCCGGCAAACTGCATAAAGGCGATAAGATTGTATTCAACATCCGTACTTACAAAGAAGGTATGACCAGTCGTATCTTTTATTTTTAGCAAACAAAAACATCAAAACATTCCATTTTATGATAAAGACCATCTATTTTGTATTCTTCATCTGCGCATTCTCATTAGGATTATGGGCATGTACCGGCAAAGACAGTGACAAATTCAAGAATCTTTCCTCCGACCAGTTTGAGGAAATGATACAGGACAAGACCATCCAACTGGTTGATGTACGCACGGTAGCCGAATATTCCGAAGGCCATATACCGGGCAGCATCAATATCAATGTATTGGACAATGAGTTTGGCACAAACATCGAGGAGCTTCTTCAAAAAGACCGCCCTGTAGCCGTTTACTGCAAAAGTGGAAGACGCAGCCGCAATGCCGCCAACATTCTGGTAAAAAAAGGATTCAAGGTGTATAATCTGGATAAGGGTATCCTGGACTGGAAGGAATTAGGGAAGGAAATAAGTTTTTAACCGTTTTTTTCCTTCAAATCCTTCATTATGGCTTAGCAAGTTGATTTACTGCCACTTATTATGAAGGATTTTTTTTCAATCCTTCATAAATTCTTCATCTCTGTAAGTTTGTCCCAGACTCCCCCCGCCCGGTCTTCTATTTCCGAATCGAGACCTTTTCCTCTTGAATGGTAATCTTGCCACGCGCTATCTTATATAGTCAAGCCAAGGATACACACAGTTTTTCGTCCGATAGAAATCGTTGCGCTGCCCTTTCCTGTTTATCGTTTCACCTTAGTGATGAAGTTTTATCACTAAGGTGATCAATTTTCATCACATGGGTGATACGGTTTCATCACACGGGTGAAACGATAAATTGAAAAGGAAGAATACGTCATTCCGACTGCCGGTTATTCCAACCCTTCCAGCATTCTTTTTAAAACAACTGTAGCAGAAATTTCCCGGTTAGCCGCTTCAGGAATAACCAACGAAGTAGGCGCTTCAATCACCTCATCGGTCACAATCATGTTTCTTCTCACCGGCAGACAATGCATAAAGAAAGCATCGTTTGTCACTGCCATGTGCGCCGCATCTACCGTCCAGTTCATATCCTTGCTCAGGATCTTTCCATAGTCGGCAGGACGGGTGACACCGGGACATGCCCAGTTCTTGGCATAGATAAAGTCAGCCCCTTCAAAGGCTTTCATCTGGTTGTATTCCACCTTCGCGCCACGGACAAACTTCGGGTCCAGCTCATAGCCTTCGGGATGAGTGATGACAAAATCCACATCGGCCTCGTTCATCCAGTCGGCAAACGAGTTGGGAACGGCCTGAGGCAATGCACGCGGATGCGGCGCCCAAGTCAAGACCACCTTGGGACGGTCTTTCTTCTTATACTCCTCGATGGTAATCAGGTCGGCGAAAGCCTGCAACGGATGACCGGTAGCGGCTTCCATGGAGAATACAGGCTTGCCGGAATACTTGATGAACTGATTCAGAATCTTTTCGGTATAATCATCCTCGCGGTTCTCAAAATGAGCGAACGAACGCACACCGATGATATCACAATAAGAAGCCATCACCGGAATAGCCTCCAGTAAATGTTCACTCTTGTCGCCATCCATAATGACACCGCGCTCGGTCTCCAGCTTCCATGCACCTTGATTCACATCGAGCACAATCACATCCATGCCCAAGTTACGGGCTGCCTTCTGGGTGCTCAAACGGGTACGCAGACTATTGTTGAAGAAAATCAGCAGACAAGTCTTATGCTTTCCCAAGGTTTCATATTTGTAGCGGTCTTTCTTGATTTCGAAAGCTTCGGCAAGGGCACTCTTCAAGTCGCCCAAATCGTGTACGTTTGTAAAGTATCTCATAATTTTTTCATTTATAGTATTATTGTCTTATTTGTCCATCCCCCTGAATAATCCACTTGTATGTGTTCAGTTCCTCTAGTCCCATCGGACCACGGGCGTGGAGCTTCTGCGTGCTGATACCTATTTCCGCTCCCAGTCCGAACTCACCTCCATCGGTGAACGAAGTAGGCACATTCACATAGACACAAGCCGCATCCACCATTTTCATAAAATAATCGGCCGCCCGGTCATTCTCCGTCACAATACATTCACTATGTCCCGAACCATAAATAGAAATGTGGGCCACAGCCGCCTGTATGGTCATAGTCGCCGTCACTGCCATTTTGTAGTCCAGAAACTCTGTTCCGAAAGTATCCGTAGAAGCATGTTTCAGCAAGTGGGAAGGGTAAGAAGTCTTCAGATAATTGTAACACAAGTCATCGGCATAGATTTCCACGTTGTCCTGCTGCAAGCCGCTACAAAGAGTGGAAAGGTCGGTCAGCCGGTTCACATCTATAATCAGACAGTCCAAGGCATTGCACACGCTGACACGGCGTGTCTTGGCGTTGCGGATAATGGCGGCTCCTTTCGCCACATCACCCTCCTTGTCAAAATAAACGTGACACACACCGGCTCCTGTCTCGATAACGGGAATCGTGGCGTTCTGCCGCACATAGTCTATCAGCCCCTTACCGCCGCGGGGGATAATCAGATCCACATAGCCGCGGGCATGGAGCAGCGCGTCGGCCGAATCATCTCCTGCCGGCAACAATGCCACCAGATAAGGAGACAAGTGGGCTACATCCAGCAAGGTATTCCGGATAATCTCCACCAGGATACGGTTGGAGAAATCGGCATCGCTCCCCCCCTTTAATATACAGGCGTTGCCGGATTTGAAACAAAGTGCAAACACATCCAAAGTCACATTAGGACGAGCTTCATAAATAATGCCTATCACCCCGAAAGGCACACTTACCTTGGTCAGCTTCATGCCATTGGGACGCACGGTCTGGCTCAGTATCCTTCCCGATGGAGAAGGCAGCGTGGCTACCTGCCGTATGCCTTGGGCTATGGCGTGAATACGTTCCGCCGTCAGTTTGAGACGGTCATATTTGGGATTCGACGGATCCATCGCCGCCAGATCCTTGGCGTTCTCTTCCAGAATCCGGTCCGTAGCAGCCTCCACCCTGTCGGCCAATGCATACAAGGTGTCATTGATGATCTCCTCCTTGCAGAAAGCAAGAGATCCTTTTGCCTGCCGCACCTGTTTAAAAATATCTTTTATCTGTTCCATAGTCACTTCATTTTATCTAAATCATTACCACACCGCATCAGTCCAAATACAAATAATCATAGTGTACCATAGGTTTCTGTCCATGTTTCCCCTGCAATGCACGCGCTTCTGCCGAATCAAATCCGATGCGTCCCACTCCTATCTGCCTGCCCCGGTGGTCTATGATTTTCACTATATCATCTTTTTCAAATTCCCCTTCTATGCGGACCACTCCCACAGGAAGCAGGCTTACCGCCTTCTGTCCTTTCAACACTTTCACGGCCTGTTCGTTCAAATGCAACTCGCCTTTGGCAAAGCCTTCGCTATGGGCAATCCACTTTTTCACGCTGGATACTCCGCCTTCTGCCGGAATAAAGCGTGTACAAACCGTCTCTGCCGGATGTTGCAGCAAATCGACCAGAATATGGTCTTTCTTGCCGTTGGCTATAATGACGGTAATGCCCTCATCGGCCACTTTACGGGCAATGGTAGTCTTTGTCAGCATACCGCCCCGGCCGAATCCCGATTTCTCCGTCTGTATATAGTCCGAAAGATCCTTTCCCTGCTCTACCTCCCGTATCACCTGCGTACCGGGGTTAGAAGGAGAACCATTGTATATGCCGTCAATATTGCTCAGTATGATTAACGCCTGCATATCCATCATGGAAGCGATCATTCCCGAAAGTTCGTCATTGTCTGTAAACATCAGTTCGGTGACCGAAATGGTATCATTCTCATTTACGATAGGTATGACACCGTTCTCCAGCATCACCATCATGCAGTTGCGCTGGTTCAGGTAATGACGGCGCGTGCCGAAACTTTCTTTCGTAGTCAGCACCTGCCCGACGGGAATACCGTGTTCGCGAAACAGCTCATAGTAACGGTTGATCAGCTTTGCCTGCCCCACCGCCGAGAAAAGTTGCCTTTGCTCCACACTATCCAATTTCTTGGAAGGCTTGATCTCGCTGCGTCCCGAAGCTACCGCCCCGGATGAAATCAGAATGACTTCCACCCCGGCTTTGCGCAATTCCGCCACCTGGTCTACCAATGCCGACATACGCGTCACATCCAGCGTACCGTCTTTACGCGCCAACACATTACTACCGATCTTTACTGCTATTCTTGTAAACTGAACTGCCATTTCTCTTGTTATTTTAGAAACACAAATATAGATATTAAAATCAATCTGTAAAGTCAAATAAGCCAAAAATTAACCTTTATCGTATTTGTGTGCATGTATTTTAATTCTCATCTTTGCAAAATGAAAATATATAACGATAATATTCAATAGGCAAACGTATGGTTAAAGCTATTTTTTTCGATATTGACGGTACACTGGTTTCTTTTGAAACACATAAGATTCCTGCTTCGACCCAAGAAGCATTAAAGACACTCCGTGATAAAGGCATTAAAATCTTTATTGCTACCGGACGCCCACAATGTTTAATAAACAACCTGGGTGACTTAGAGTTTGACGGGTATATCACCGTAAACGGAAGCTATTGTTTTACCGCCGGCCACCAGCCCATTTATAAAGGTTGCATCCCGCAAGAAGACATTGAACGGCTAATAACTTTCCAACAGAAATATCCGGTACCTTTCGTTTTTGCATACGGCAATGAAATGTTCGTCACAGAAGTGAATGACAGAGTACAGGCTGTTTCCGATCTGATTGAAATTCCTGTTCCCCCTGTCGCCTCCATAGAAGAAGCCCGTGGAAAAGACATCCTGCAAATAATGGGGTACTTTACGGCCGAAGAGGAAAAAGAAACAGATATATTCGGCAAAGTGCTGACCCATTGCGAGCCAATGCGCTGGTATCCATTGTTTGCCGACATCATTGCACGGGGCAACAGTAAAAGTACGGGAATAGACAAGGTACTGGAATATTTCGGCATCAACCTGAAAGACACCATGGCTTTCGGTGACGGCGGCAATGATATTCCCATGCTGAAACACGTAGCCACAGGGATAGCTATGGGAAACGCCGAACCTCATGTCAAAGCTGTGGCCGACTATGTGACCACCTCCGTAGATGAAGACGGAATAGCCAATGCGTTGAAACATTTCGGATTAATCTAAAGAAGGTTCGATAAAAGGAAAATGAATGCAGAGAGTATCCTCATGAGAGATCCCAAACTAAGGTTTTTCATGTCGTTTATTAATTTAAGAGATGCAAAGATATTCATTTACTTCTTATTAATTCGTTTCTTGTTTTGATTTCTTGACCCATTTTTCCAGAAAACTCTTTATCTTTACGCAAAATATTTATTAATTGCGAATCTATGAAGAAAACCAATTCTATCCTTTGCGCATTTGTATTGGCAGGCTCGCTCTTCGGCTGTTCCACAACACAGCAGAAGACAGGCGAAACTGACTACACGCAGTATGTTAACACGTTCATCGGAGCAGCAGACAACGGACATACCTTTCCCGGTGCCTGCCGTCCTTTCGGCATGATCCAGACAAGCCCCGTAACCGGAGCTGTCGGCTGGAGATATTGCTCGGAATATGTGTACACCGACTCCCTGATATGGGGATTTACCCAGACACACCTTAATGGAACAGGGTGTATGGACCTGGGAGACATCCTGGTGATGCCGGTTACCGGAACACGCGCCCGTGCCTGGGACGCTTATCGCAGCCACTTCCCCAAAGACAAGGAAGCAGCGACTCCCGGATACTACACCGTAGAGCTGGCCGACCCCGGCGTGAAGGCCGAACTGACCGCCTCTCCCCATGCCGCCCTGCACCGTTATACCTATCATAACGCCGACTCGGCATCTGTATTGATTGACCTTCAGCACGGACCTGCGTGGAACGAAAACCAATACCATTCGCAAGTACAAAGTTGCGAAACCAATTGGGAAGATGCACAAACCTTGACCGGACATGTACGCAACAGCGTATGGGTGAACCAGGATTACTTTTTTGTTATGAAGTTCAATCGTCCCGTCATAGATACCCTGTATCTGCCCATGGCCGAAACTGAAAAAGGGAAACGCATCATCGCTACTTTTGACATGAAGCCGGGAGAGGAACTGCTGATGAAAGTAGCCATGTCCACCACCGGCGTGGATGGAGCCAAGAAGAATATGGAAGCGGAAATAGCCGACTGGAATTTTGAAGGAGTGAAGCAAGCAGCCCACAACGAATGGAACAATTATCTGAGCCGCATTGAAGTAACCGGTACGGATGACGAGAAGACCAACTTCTATACCAGCTTCTACCATGCCCTGATACAGCCCAACCAAATCTCGGACGTAGACGGATGGTACCGTAATGCAGCCGATTCCATCGTTAAAGCCGGTAACGGAGCTTTTTATTCCACTTTCTCCTTATGGGACACTTATCGCGCCGCCCATCCGTTTTACACCTTAATGGTTCCTGAAAAAGTAGACGGATTCGTCAATTCATTGGTAGAACAGGCTGAAGTACAGGGCTTCCTGCCTATCTGGGGACTTTGGGGAAAAGAGACATATACCATGATTGGCAACCACGGTGTTTCAGTTATCGCCGAAGCGTACCGCAAAGGGTTCCGGGGTTTTGACGCCGAACGTGCCTTCAATGCTATCAAAAATACCCAGACCGTATCTCATAAACTGAAATCCGATTGGGAAACTTATATGAAATACGGTTATTTCCCTACAGACTTGATTAAGACAGAATCAGTATCCTCCACACTGGAATCGGTATATGACGATTATGCCGCAGCCGATATGGCCCAACGTATGGGTAAAGAGGAAGATGCCGCTTATTTTGCCAAACGTGCCGATTTTTATAAGAACCTGTTTGATAAAGAAACGCAGTTCATGCGTCCCCGTAATGCTGACGGAAGTTGGAAATCTCCCTTCAACCCTAGTCAGGTTGCCCACATGGAAAGTACCGGTGGAGACTATACCGAAGGTAATGCATGGCAGTACACCTGGCATGTGCAACATGATGTGCCGGGGCTTATTGAGTTATTCGGCGGAGAACAGGCATTCTTAAACAAATTGGATTCTTTGTTCACCTTGAAACTGGAAACCACCCAGGCAGATGTTACCGGCTTGATCGGTCAATATGCACACGGCAACGAACCCAGCCATCACATTACTTATTTATATACGTTGGCAGGCCGCCCCGAACGTACCCAGGAACTGATCCGTGAAATCTTTGATACGCAATATCGTCCCGAACCCGACGGACTCTGTGGCAATGACGACTGCGGACAGATGTCAGCATGGTATATGTTCTCGGCTATGGGGTTCTATCCGGTAGATCCGGTAAGTGGCAATTATGTCTTCGGCGCTCCGCAGCTGCCTGAAATCGTTTTGAATCTGGCCGACGGAAAGACTTTCACGATCATTGCCGAAGGATTGTCAAAGGAACACAAGTACATTGACTGCATCACACTGAACGGTGAACCCTATACAAAGAATTATATCTCGCATGAAGATATTTTGAAGGGTGGGACTTTGGTGTATAAGATGAAATAAGGAATCTACCTCATTACAGGAAGAGGGTATAACAGCCGGCTCCGGCTATATACCCTCTTCCTGTTTTCTGCTCCTGATGCTTTCCAAAGGATCATAATGCTCCAGGTATCATGTCCTTATCCATGAAACATGATCATTATCTGCATAACTTCTGCTTTAGATATCTTGTAACTGCCACATTAAATTATTGCCATGGACCATGTCAAGTCAGAGCATGGTACAATGGGCAACACAAAAATACAACTCTCATATTTGCTCAATCCAAACTTTATTGCGTTACATGTTTTATGTAACATAAAAACTGCAATGAAGAATATTCCTACTAATCCATTTTTAATAACCGGTTACCAAGGCCCCGACTATTTCTGTGACCGCGAAAAAGAAACAGCTTCTTTAATGTCAGCATTAAAGAATGGCAGAAATATTACATTAATCAGTCCACGCCGTATGGGAAAGACAGGACTAATAAAGAATGTATTTTACTATATTCAAAAAGAAAATAAATCTGCCGCCTGTTTTTATCTGGATATATTTTCAACCCAGAATCTTCAGGAGTTTGTATCTCTACTGGGACGAAGTGTGTTGGGAAAATCAGATACCTTATCACAGAGTACCTTAAAATCGCTATTCTCATTCTTTAAGAGTTGCCGTCCGGTCATCAGTACCGATGAAATTACAGGGATGCCATCTGTAACACTCGATTTTATTCCGGAACGTTCAGAAGAAACCTTGAAAGAGATTTTCACCTACCTAAACCAATCGGGAGTAGAATGTTACATAGCCATTGATGAATTCCAGCAAATAATGGAATATCCGGAGAAAGGAGTGGAAGGCCTGTTGAGATCGTATATCCAGTTCACCCCGAATGTGCATTTCATCTTTTCGGGCAGCAAAAAGCATTTGATGGAGTCTATCTTCTTTTCCATCAAAAGGCCTTTTTACCAATCTACGCAGAAACTTTTCCTGGCCCCTATTCCCTATACCCCTTACCGGGAGTTTGCCAAGAAACTGTTTGATGGAAGAAAGAAAACTTTGCAGGAAGATATCTTCCATGAAATTTATCAATCGGTAAAAGGGCATACGTGGTATATGCAATATCTTTTAAACAGATTGTATTCATTGCCACAGCAGACTCCGACGATAGAACTGTTGCATACACTCATGCAGGAAATCATACAGGAGGAAGAATATACTTATCAAACCTATTTCCAGTTTTTAACTTCCAATCAGATTCAGTTGCTGAAAGCTATAGCCAAAGAGGAAATTGTAAGTGAGATTAACAGTGCCACATTCATAAAGAAATATGATTTAAAAGGAGCCAGCAGCATAAATGTAGCATTAAAGTCTTCAATTAATAAGGAGTCTGTCTTAAAAGAGCAGCAAGGATATATAGTATACGATCGTTTTTTTGCAATTTGGCTCAAAGGACTAGTATGAATAATTGAAATCTCCATCACTATGAACTATGAATACAAAAGGAATTCTTATTGCAATTCTGGCATTGGGAAGCATAACGTTTACCAATGCCCAACAGCCTGCCGGCTATTTCTTCAAGGAATTTACTTCAGGAAAAGTTTTATTGAAATTCACTTCTGAAATTATATTCAAAAGATAAGCAACAACCTGTCAAAGAGTTCATTGAAACAGAAAGGGTCAAGATACCCCCCAAAAAGATATACTAAAAGTCTTGAAACGGTTTCAATAAAAAGAGGCGTCCGAAAAGTTGAATCTAGTTTCTTCAGGTTCTTATAAAAAGCAGAGCAAGCCCCCACTATTCAGTGAAAGACTTGCTCACAGCTTAAAGTTTACTCCTTATTATTTTCTATCAAAGCATCTTATTACTCTTTATTATCCGTCGTATAGCCTGGAGTTTGTTTCAATTCTTTGTTATTGGTCAAAGTATTAGCATCAATCGGCCATAACAATCGGCTGGAATTTGCAGTAGAATACTTCTCTGTATACCCTAAAGTACGGATATCATACCACCGTTTTCCTTCATACATTAATTCACGGAGCCGTTCTTTCAAAACAGCTTCCACCGGATTTTCATCACCGGCTACAAAAGGATTATTGGTGTAAAAATCACCTTTGTCATTAGGATAAGCTACAGTAGCCTTATTAGCCTCAAAATACTCTTTACCATAAGCACGTTCACGCACCGCATTGATTTCCGCTGCAATATCTTCCCCCAACAATGCCTTGGCCTCCGCCAATAACAACAAACAATCTGCATAGCGGTAGATGGGATAGTCATCCAACCAGCTACGTGTAGAGCTACCAGCTATCATCGTTCCTTGGAATTTATAAGGAATAGGAGCTACATATACCAAATTACCATCAGCATCCTTCTGATAAACAGCCTTTATAGAGCCTGCCTTGCGTGTATCCCCCTTCAAGAATACTTTATTATAGAAATCTTTCTTAATCTGAAGTCTAATCAAACCATTCATTTCAGCATCCGAAACCCCATCTTCATTAAAATAAATGCCTGAGGTCATGTAAGCCTGTTGAGGAACCAAAGTCATTCTATAAGAATCCTTCCACATATCATATTCATCTTGTCCGTTATGGATGGTGAAAATGATTTCTTCGTTCTTCTTATTATTATAAGCAAAAACATCGGTAAAATTGCTTTCCAAACCTATTCCCGGACAGTTTTTAACTTCCTGCAAAGCCGATTTTGCCATGTTATAATCAGTTGCTCCACCGTCCATCTGCTTACCGCTCCACAAATAAACTTCACCTTTCAACATTTTAGTTGCCCCCAATGACCAATAATGCTTCCCATATTTATAAGAATAATCATTGCCAAATGCTGCTTCTGAAGCAGATATATCATTCTTGATTTGTTCCATTACAGCACTTGCAGGAGAAGCCGGTTTCAGGATGTTAGCCAAATCAATGGTAGAACCACTGGTATAATCCAAATGTAAAATTACATCTCCCCATGAACGGAGCAGATGAAAATACAAGAAAGCACGCATACCATAAGCCTCACCCAAATAATAGTTCTTCGACACCTCTGGCAACAGTTGGGTTTCTGTTGTTTTGGCAATCATCAAGTTTATCTGATTAATAACCCCATACAAGTCAGCAAAGTTACTTAGTCCCACATTTTCCGCATTCAGCGAATTATAAGGAAATCTTTCCATTCCTTGAGTCGCTTCACCACCAAATGGATCATCACCATAAATATCCGCACGAGGTTCACCTAAAATAAAGAGATTATATGTCCGTTCCCTAAGTTGAGCATGCAAACCTACATTAAATGCACTGAAATGAGTGTCACTTTTCCAGTAATTGGGATCAGTAATAGTACTTTCTGATTCCAAATCCAAAGAATTGCATCCTGTTGCCATCGGCAACAGGGTCATACCAGCTAATACATATATAAATATCTTTTTCATAATTATCTTCCTATTTTAATCTTAATTTATTTAGAATGTTACAGATAATCCGAACAATACAGTTCTAGGAGTAGGATAACGTCCGTTATCAATACCGCGACCATAGGTAGTACTTACCACCGGTTCGGGAGAAACGCCTTCATAACCGGTAATATAGAATAAGTTCTGTCCGGTTACATAGACAGAGGCATCGGTCATGTGTACTTTGCTAATCAGTGATTTGGGCAATTGATAACTCAACGTAATTTCACGTAAAGCCAAATAATCTCCTTTCTCATAAAAACGTGAGCTATTACTATCAGCCGCAGTATTACTATCGTTGGAACGGGTTATGCTCTTTTTGCTTAACTGATCTGCATAATAGAACTTGGGCAAATCCGAATTAGGGTTTGCTTCGCTCCAAGTATCTTTCACCTTATCGATAACATTGAAACTACCCTGATATTGTCCCAATGAACGAGCAGCCAAATCATTGTATAATGTATGACCTAAAGCATAGTCAAAACGAGCATACAATGAAATACCTTTATAACCAAACGTTGTAGAGAAACCACCTGTAATATTCGGGAAAATATTACCAACCACGTAGCGATCATACCCATTGATGACATCATTACCATTCATATCTTCCCAACATACATCACCCGGTTCAATGGGTTGCCATCCTGTTGATTCTTTGTAAGGTTTATTAGTTAACGGATTAATTTGATCGGCCAAGCCCGGACCATACAGATTCGCAACTTCATCAATACGCATATTAGCATGCTGTTTCACATCATCCCAATCTTTGAAAATATGTTGCTGTTTATAGGCTACCAATTCACCCA
>ERZ1503914.373-NODE-373-length-15393-cov-3.700808_pt1 | contig 15393 bp, 9 predicted proteins | sample MGYA00575501_ERZ1503914 | MGnify/ENA primary metagenome ERZ1503914 (study PRJEB39906, sample SAMEA3182108) | gut metagenome | biome: human; feature: gut; material: Stool; isolation source: human stools | place: Canada | collected 2013-04-25 ...
GTATTGTTATTTCCTACGCAAAGATAAGCGTATTCCTCATTGTAGATAAATCTATAAAAATAAATCAATTTCATTAATTTTAATTCAAGTATCAAAGATGAGAAAATCAATTCTCTTGTTTGTACTCTTTACTCTGACAAGTATCCCCCTGTTGCTTTTTGCGCAGGGTGGATATCAGGTAACGGGACACATTATTTCGGCGGAAGACAATCAGCCGATGATTGGTGTGTCTGTTTTGGAGAAGGGTACGACGAACGGAGTAATTACCGATATGAATGGTAATTACAGTATCACAGTGACGAAGTCTCCTGCTACTTTGCAGTTCTCTTATGTCGGTATGAAAACGATAGATAAGCAGGTGACTGCTTCTACTCGTATAAATTTGACAATGGAAAACGATGCACAGATGGTGGAAGAAGTGGTAGTTGTCGCGTATGGTGTACGTAAGAAAGGAACAATCGCAGGTTCTGTATCTACGGTAAAAGCTGAAAAGATGGAAGATGTTCCTGCTCCGAGTTTCGATCAGGCACTGCAAGGGCAGGCACCGGGATTAATGGTGCTTTCTGAATCAGGTGAACCCAGTAAGGCAGCAACTTTTCGTATTCGCGGAACAAATTCAATTAATTCGGGGAAAGATCCTCTTTTTATATTGGATGGAGTGGCTATTTCAAGTTCAGATTTCAACACGATTAGTCCTAATGATATTGAGAGCATTTCAGTGTTGAAAGATGCTTCTTCTACTTCTATCTATGGCGCACGTGCTTCTAATGGCGTGGTAGTAATCACTTCCAAGCGTGGACGTATGGGGGAAGCTGCCAAGATTACTTTCCGTACACAACTAGGTTTTTCCCAATTAGCTTCAAAGGACTGGGATCAGATGGATACGAACGAACGTATTCAGTTTGAAAAAGAAGTGGGATTGGATAAAGGACAGGATTACGAGAAATTAAGTAAGATAAATATCAATTGGCTGGATAAGGTATACAATGACAAAGCACCCTTGCAGAATTACGAGTTATCAGTAAATGGTGGTACGGAAAAGTTAAATTATTATGTTTCGGGAAGCTATTATGATCAGGATGGTATTGCAGTAGGTTCTACATTTGAGCGTGTTAACTTCCGTGCCAATGTGGAGGCGAAAGCTAATAAATGGTTGAAAATAGGAACGAATACAATGTTTACTTATCAGGAGGTAGAACAGAGTGATGATGGTGAATATGCATTGTGGGCTCCTATTTCCGCATCTTTTTTCATGTTGCCTTACTGGAATCCTTATAAGGAGGATGGAAGTCTGGCTCTTCAGGATGACGGCAGTTGGAAAGGAACGACGGAGAATCCGTTAGCATGGATGGAAAACAATCCGTTATCAAATAAGAAGTATAAACTTTTATCTACTTTCTATGCTGAAGCTACACCTATAAAGAATCTCACAATTCGTTCACAACTAAGTGCAGATTATGGTCATACTACTTCTTTTTATCGAAGTTTTCCGAGTTATAAGCCAAATAATAATTATGGAGGTGCCCAGCGTAGTTCGTATGATATGCTTAATCTGATGATTACAAATACGGCAAACTACCGTTTTATGTTGAATGATGTTCATTCATTCAACTTTATGGTTGGGCAGGAAGGAGTCGATTATCATTATGAAGGTTTTCAGGTTACGACTCGTGGACAGACAAATGATATTTTGACAAACTTGTCTTCCGGTTCTACCGCTTCATCATGGGGAGATCCCGTTACGGAATATTCTTTTCTCTCTTTTTTTGGTCGTGGTGAATATAATTATGATGATCGTTACTATGCTGACTTTTCGGTTCGTGGGGATGGATCTTCCCGTTTCGGAACAGATAAACATTGGGGAGCTTTTTGGTCAGTCGGGTTTATGTGGAATCTCCGTAAGGAGAAGTTCATGCAAAAATATAAATGGCTTACTAATGCGCAAATAGCGATTAATACCGGTACATCGGGCAACTCTTCTATTAATAACTATGAACATCTGGCTTTAGTTTCCGGTGGATATAAGTATAACAATGAATCAGGTATTGCTATTTCCCAGTTGGGAAATGAAGAATTAAGTTGGGAGTCTACATGGGCTACTAATGTGGCACTGCATTTAGGTTTTATTGATCGTATAAATTTGGATGTGGAATTTTATAATAAGAAAACTACTAATATGTTGATGGCAGTTCCCATTTCTTACACAACTAGCGGTTTTGGAACTCGTTGGGATAATGTGGGAGCTATGCGAAACCGTGGTGTAGAAATTAATGTCAGTGCAGACGTACTTCGCATCAAAGACTTTACATGGAATGTGAACGCCAATGTTTCATATAATAAAAATGAGATAACCGAGCTTTATAATGGGATAACAGAATATGTAGCCTCTGATACTGGTAGAATGGTTGCGGTAGGTCATCCGTTAGGTGAATTTTATCTGAACCGTTATGCAGGAGTCAATCCTACTAATGGAGATGCTTTATGGTATACCAAAGACGGTGAAATTACTACAGAATATAATGAAAGTGACAAAGTGATGCTGGGTAAGACACATGAAGCTCCTTGGCAAGGTGGTTTTGGTACTACACTTTCTTGGCAAGGATTTTCACTTTCCGCACAGTTCACGTGGGTGGCCGATCGCTGGATGCTAAACAATGACAGAGTTTTTCAAGAGAGCAACGGACTGTTCAGTGCCTACAATCAGTCAAAACGTATGCTTTATGATCGATGGAAAAAGCCGGGAGATGTGACTGATATCCCTCGTTATGGAGTTACTCCTCAACTAGATTCACGATTCTTGGAAGATGCTTCTTTCCTGCGTCTGAAAAATTTAATGCTTAGCTATACATTCCCACAGAAATGGTTGCAGCGGACTAATTTTTTAAGTAGTGCCCGTATTTATGCGCAGGGACAGAATTTGTTGACATTTACAAGTTTTACAGGGATGGATCCGGAGTCTACCTCCAATGTGTATAAGGCTCAATACCCTATGTCCCGTCAGTTTACATTCGGACTGGAAGTTTCATTCTAAAATTAATCAGTGATGATAAGAAAAATAAAATTATATATAGTTTTAGTTGCGGTATTGCTTTCGGCATCTTCCTGTCTTGATAAATATCCGCAAGATGCAATTCCGCAAGAAGAGGCTATTAAGACAGTGAGCGATGTACGCCAAGCTTTGGTCGGTATTTATGCACAGTTTAAAAATGCCAGCCTATATAGCGGATACTTGACTTTATTGCCTGATATTCAGACGGATCTGGTATACGCTGTTAAAGGATATACAAATATCTATGGTGATGTATGGCGTAATGAAATATTGGCTATCAATAAACAGGTGGAATATGTGTATGGTGGCTTGTATACTGTCATCGGACGTTGCAATTTTGTTCTTGATAACATTGCTGCTGTAGAGGCCAACACTTCAGATGATGAACAACTGGACAAGTTGGATACCTATAAAGGTCATATCTATTTTGCCCGTGCGCTGGCTTATTCAGAACTGTTGAAGTGTTTCTGTAAAGCTTATGAAAGTGACGAAGAAGCTGCCAATGAACTGGGAGTTGTACTGCAGTCCAGCTACGTTAATCCGGGACCTGTAAAACGTGCTTCTTTAAAAGATTCGTATCAGTTTGTATTGGATGATTTGGCTAGATCGGCCGAATATCTGGCTACGGATGATGACACTGAGGTTATTTATAATTCTGCATATTTCACGATTGGTACAGTCAATGCTTTATATGCTCGTATGTACCTGTATATGCGGAAGTGGGAGAAAGCTGTTGAATATGCTACTAAAGTAATAGATAGTAAGAAATATATATTAGCTGATGCAACCAAGCATAGTTATTCGGTTACTTATAATGATTTTGCATACATGTGGCAGTATGATAATTCTACTGAAATCATTTGGAAAGTAATGTTTGAGGTAAATTCCTATGGAGGGGCATTAGGCACTGTATTCCTCAATTATGATTATACATCTTATAAACCGGATTATGTACCAGCTAAATGGGCATTGGATGCCTATGCCAATGCTGATTTACGCTATAATGCTTATTTCGCTACGGCAACGACCGGATTCTCTCATGGGTTGACTTGGCCTCTTTTGGTTAAATACATGGGAAATCAGGATTTTATAAGCCAAAGATTGCTGTGTGTATCCATGCCGAAACCGTTCCGGTTAGCGGAACAATATCTGATTCGTGCAGAGGCTTATTGCCGGATGGGAGCATCTTATTATGGAAAAGCAGGAATTGATATTTCTACTTTACGTATGGCTCGTTATTCTTCTTATGGTGGCTCTACTACGCTTACAGAAGAAAATTGGTTTAAAACTGTCAGTGAAGAACGTATGAAAGAACTCTTTATGGAAGGTTTCCGTCTTAACGACTTGAAACGTTGGCATGAGGGATTTGAACGTAAAGAGCAAACTTCGACTATCTCTCCGGGTAATACGTTGAAGTTAGAGAAAGACGATCCTCGTTTTGTATGGCCTATTCCACAACATGAGTTGGATGCTCCTGGCGTAGATCTAGCACCTAATGAAAGCAATAAATAATGTATAAAGATAATATAGAGAAACAATGAAACGATTAATAACAGGAATAGTAACACTTACGACGTTGGCTGTCGGATTCTGGGGATGTAATGATCTTTCCCGGACGACTTACAGCGGTTCCGACTACGTGATGTTCTCCGATACATTATCTATGTATCCGGTGCAGGACAGCGAGAAATGGTTTGAGATTCCGGTAGTAGCTACGAATATATGCGATTATGACCGTTCTTTTGGTGTGGAAGTAGACGATAAGGCTAGTAATGCAATTGAAAAAAAGCAATATGTAGTTGAATCAAATACGGTAACCATTAAAGCAGGGGAGCGAGTTGCAAAGTTCCGGATGAAGGGTGTTTATGAAAATATAGGTAAAACTGACTCTTTGTCGGTTACGTTCAATTTGCTTCCGAAAGATGAAAATATATGGGATTTGTACGGTACACGTACTCGTGTTCAAATGCAAAAAGCATGTCCTTTTGAACTAAGTACTTTTGAAGGCTATTGTCTATTGACTTCTTCTTTCTTTAATGCATATATGACGGATACGGAACATCGGTTATTGCAGGCAGAAAGAGACAAGACGGAAGATAATACTATCATATTACATGATTTTTTCTACAAGAATTATGATCTTAAAATTAAGTATGATCCTTCCGATCCGTTGAAACCATTTGTAGAGTTTGATGATCAAATTATAGGTAGTACGGCAGAAGCCTTCGGAACCATTTACGGTAATGGAAAGCTGATGTGTACTCAGCCTGTTGCGTACGATTCTTATTATAATGTATGCCAGAAATTCGTATTCTTATATAGCACTATTTATGTGGTGGGTAAAGGTACAGTAGGTACTTATGTGAATATCTTGGAGTGGATTAGTGATGAAGAAGCGGAACAGTATAAGAAAGAGGAAGGACTCTAAACTATAATCGGAAATAAATATGAAAGATATAATGAAATATTATTTGCAATTGATTACGTTAGTGTTTTGTCTCTTCGTATCTGCTTGCAGTGATGATGACGAGACTACAACGCCTGTATTCCCGGATTTGCAGAAAATAGAATGTGAAATCGGAGATACCAAGACACTGACTTTTGAGGCTGCCGATAACTGGATATTGACTTCCTCATCGTTATGGTGCTATTTTGAACAGGATGGTGAGAGGACGTTCGTTTGTTCAGGCAATGCCGGAAAGCAGACAGTCACTATCCATATTAGTGATGATGCTACCGAACTGTTAAAATCTTATAAGGCAGAGCTGACTATGAAGCTGGCAGGAAGCCAGCAGGTGATAGCGGAGGTGACGCGTCCGTCTACTGGTTATGAAGTTCGGGCTTTCAATGCGGACAAGTCTGTAATGTACACAGAAGAAAATCCTTTTGTCATCAATTTTGATGGAACTGACATATTGGTGTTAGAAGCTAATGAGGATTGGGCTTTGAAAAGTAACCCCGAATGGATGGAATTCAATCGTAGAGCATCAGACAGCGAAGTTGTATCTGGCAATGCTGGAGATAATGTCAGCGTCACTCCACAGATGATAATGCAATATAAAAAGAATGAAATTACCGGCTTTCTGACAATTGAAAGTAGAAGCGGAGCTGTTGCAAAAGTCCCTGTGAAGTATGAAGGTATTCCTGCTGATAGAATTATTGGTACTCTGAAAGATAACATAGAAGTCTCGGTTGATGGAGAAAGTTATATTGCAGGCGATAATAGTTATGATAGCGAGGGAGTTCCTGTAACGGTAATGGCTAAGAATGATGAATATACCTTGGTATGTGTGGAATATGTGGCAGAACGGAATCAGATGACATGGGAGCTTGAATATTCTTATACAATAATGGATTCCTTTAATCGTTGGCTTTGGATAGATGATGATAAAGAAGGGAATATTAATATAGCAGCAAGCGCAAATAATTCGAAAGCAAGAACTGCGTATGTATTAGCATTTCCTAACGTTATATATGCTGAAATTAAGGATCATCTATCCGATCTTGTTTTACTTGAAAAGGGGATTCCAAAGGAATATGATGAAAATATAATTGCTGATATAAAACAGGAAGGAGTGGCAGGAGATCTGATATCTTTGGTTAAAGAAAGTGGTGAACCTATTTTGGATGGTACAGGCAATCCTGTGAAAGCTGTACCTTCGGATATGCCAGATGAACAATTAGAAAGTGAATATGGTACTACAAATGTATTTTTGGTTTCATCGTTGACTTTAGGTGTTAATTATGATCCATTCCATATTATTGTAAATGGCTACTCCGGTTGGAATTTGCAAGCTGAAACTAAGCATAATGGTCAGGATACCGTATGGGAAGGAATTGAAGTTGAGGGAAGGTATATGACAAGTGCATTTGTCAATGTTTCAGGTATGGACGAAAGCAAGAATGGAACAAAGCCTATGGTTATTAAATTAATGGATAATGAAACTATTTTAGGAGTATTGCTGATTCAACCCCGATATGAGGATTGATAACATGTAAAATTTAGCTTATATGAAAACTAAGATATTATTTATAAAAATGTTTGTCCTTTCTTGCATGTTGTTTACTTTAGGGTTTACAGCTGGAAGTTGCTCTGACGATGATGACGTACTTCAGGCAGGATATGGATATGCTCAGTTCAAACTTTATAAAGGTGTTTCGACAGATACACGTGCCAGTACGAATGAGCTGGATTATTTGCGTGATGCGCAAAAAATGAAAATCGTGCTTATCAATCAGGAAGACGGTACTGAAATTGTACAGACTGTCGGTCTGGAAGCGATGGGCGACGATAGTGAATTTGGCTTGAGAAGTGACAAACTTCAATTGATGGCCGGAACTTATCAGATTATCGGTTTCTATCTGTATAAAGCAGATGGAACTACGCAGGATTTGAAACAGATTCTTTCCGGCGAACCGGATAAAAAGACAATTTTGACTGTAGTAAATGGTGGGTTAGCTGTACAAGACATACAGGTGAAAGTAGTGAATCGAGGGATAGTGAAATTTACTATAACTAAAAATTTTCTACCATCCACTCGGGCAATAGGCGAAGATTATGTTTTCTCCGATATCAAATACATCAATGTAACGGTACAGGAACAGTTTACGAAAAAAGAGACGACTCTTGAGAATATTGCCGTAAAGTATACAGAGAAGCTGGATGATAGTGGAAAGAAGATATCCGTGGCTGTCAGTGATTCATTATTCCGTCTTTCTGCCGGTAAATATAAGATTAAAAGTTATACGACTAAAAAGAAAAATAAGGGATCTTTGGAATATGGAGAAGTAAACGGTGCTGACTTTGAAGTGCTGGATAATGTGACTACTGAAGTTAACGTTCCGATTAATTTCAGTAAAACTACCGGCAGTATTAAGGACTATCTTGTTCTGAAAGAAATGTGGGAAGCCTTGAAAGGCCCGTCTATTCCGGAAAAGAATCAGAAGGGATGGAGTTATTCGGGTACTACATATCCTTTAGGTACTAACTGGGATTTCAATAAAGATATTGATTTGTGGGGAGATCAACCTGGTGTCGATTTGGATGCCAAAGGACGTGTCACAGGTCTTTCTATCGGTGCGTTCGGTCCTGAAGGTGATATTCCTGAATCTTTGGGAGACTTAACGGAGCTTAGAACTTTATCTTTAGGTAATCATGCCGACCAAGTAGGTGATAATATCATTGAGAAGACGATGGGAACTGAATTGACTGAAGTACAGAAGAACTCTATAAGGAGTGATTATTATAATAAGTTTGTAAAGGTGGATATTGAATCGTATTTCTCCGAACCGATACAAGCTGCTTTGAAGTGGCAGAAAGAGGGGATACCCAGTCGTTTTTCTCAGCCTACTGTAAATAGCAAAGCCAATCGTCCTTCTTTGAAAGATGTCCCGGTCAATCGGTTGACAAATGGAATTCATAGAATACCCGCTTCTATTGGAAACTTGAAGAAATTGCAATATTTGTATATTGCCAACGGTAAATTCGAAGGATTTGAACCGGGGACTGACCTAAGTGGGCTGGAGAATCTGACAGACCTTGAAATTTACAATTGTCCGTCTATGACAAAACTTCCGGAAGAACTGAATAAACTGCCGAACCTTCAATCATTCAACTTGGCGAGTAATCCGAGTTTGGGAGATTTTCATGAGGATTTAGGTAAGTTTGTAGCCAGCGAAAGTATAAGTAAAACATTGCAGATCTTTTATTTGACTTATAATAAACTGACTGTTTTGCCGGATATGTCAATGGTGAAAAAACTTGGTAAACTGGATTGTGCATACAATCAGATTAAAAAGATTGAGAAAGCATTCGGTAGTGATGTTATTTTGGTACAATTGTCAATGGATCACAATCAGATAGAGGAATTGCCACGTGATGAAAGTGGACATTTCTGCGGATATGCTGATGTGGAGTCTTTCTCTTTTGCTTATAATAAATTGAAGAAATTCCCTAATATATTCAGTTCGCAATCTGTATATGTAATGTCTTCTGTTAATTTTTCATTCAATGAAATTGATGGATTTGAGGGTGAAGAGAATGGAACTTTTAATGGCGTAAATGCCAGTACGATTGCATTGGGGGGGAATAAATTGAAAAAATTCCCGAAGATACTGTTTGATACAAATTCTCAGGTGTCAGCTTTAGGACTGAACGGTAATGGAATAGAAGAGATACCGAAAGGTACATTCAATGCATCAAAATATTCGTATATGATGAAAACATTCGACTTGACTTATAATCACTTATCAAAGCTTCCGGATGATTTTAATGGGAAAAATATGCCTTTCCTTTATGGTGTGGATCTAAGTAACAACCGCTTTACGGAAGTTCCTACCGGACCGATGGACGCTGCCACATTAACTGTTTATGCTGTACGTAACCAGCGCGATGAGAATGGTAACCGCTTGTTGAGAAAATGGCCGGGCAATTTAGGCTTATGTCCGAGTTTGAGACAATTCTGTATTGGTGGAAATGATTTGCGAAAGATTTCTGATACGATATCATCGGCTATTATCGTTTTTGAGATAAAGGATAATCCAAATATCTCTCTCAATCTTTCCAATGTTTGCGATCTGATTAAAGAGGGAAGATATCTCCTCATCTACGATCCGGAACAGGATATTCGTGGATGTGATTATTTGAAAGAATAAATAGATAAATAACAAAAAAGAATCTATATGAAACCATTGTTTAAAATATATTTATGCCTCTTTGCAAGCTTGTGTTTTATTGCTGCTTGTGATGATTCGGATGAGGAAGGCATTTCTGGCTTCACCATCGATGCCCAGGAGTTCACCTTGGGTGCTACAGGTGGAATGGAGTCGGTGAAAGTGGCTTCGGGTACTAAATGGGTGGCAAAGGTCAACCAGCCTTGGGTGAAGGTGATGCCTGCTAATGGTGTCGGAAGCACTAATTGTGAGATTGTAGTGGATTCTACACTTTCTAATGATGTGAGACATGCTGTCGTGACGTTTGTACCGGAAGGACAGTCTAAGCAAGAACTGAAAATACATCAGACCGGATATGGAAAGATGATAGGTCTGGATAAATATGAAGTGGAAGTTGCCAGTATGGCTAACGAGGATAAAAGATATTTTGATATATCGGTGACTACAAATGTCAAATTCAAGGTCGATTATCCTTTGATGGGCTCTTGGGTGACTACTTCCAAAAGACAACCTGATATATCTTTGGATTATGGAGCTCGTCCCCGTACCATCAAGATGCGATTTAAGTGGGATATGAATACGGATCCGAAAGAAAGAATCGCTTCGATTAAGTTCCTTCCGGTGAACGAGGAAGATGAACTGGAGAAAGAGGTAGCTTTGACTATAAAACAGGAAGCTTCACCGGAAATAACAGATGATAGACGGGGAGATTCCATTGCTATTGTCATTGCAAGTACCAAATTGCGTTCAATGATAAGTTGGGATACCAGCGAACGTCTTGACTATTGGGCAGGCATAACCGTATGGGAGAGAACTGATAAAGGTGTGACTCCAGAACAAATCGGTCGTGTACGTTCTGTTGAATTCAAAATGCTGAATACAAAGGAGGAATTACCTGCTGAAATCGGTAAAATCAAATATTTGGAGACATTGGTTGTTGCTAGTAACACGAATACGCGGTTGCTTCCTGCTACTTATAGGATTGGAAACGCATTAAAGGGATTGCAGCATCTGAAGAATCTGACAATAAATGCGATGGGTATTACAACTATCTCAAAATCAGAATTAGAAGGATCTTGTCAGATTTTAACTAAATTGGATTTGAGTAGTAATAACTTTACGGCTATACCGTCTGACTTACAATCCAAAAACTTCCCGGAACTGACTCATTTGAGTTTGACAGGTAATCGTCGATACAGTTCAATTACAGATTTGAACGATACACGTGAAAATCTCGGCTTGAAATTTGATGCGAGTAATAATTATAATTTTAAGAACTTGTTGAAGTGGGAAAAACTGAAATCGTTGTCATTATCCTATAATTTGATATATGGGGAATTACCTACATTCATTAATTCATGGTCACATTTACCGGAAGTTCCTGCTTATACCGATGAAGATATTCAGAGTAACGATACATTAAACAGTGCAAGCGATGAAGTGAAGGAAAAATTAAAGACTATTCCAAGGATTCTGCCTAATGTCGAGAGGTTCACTATTAACTTGAACTTCTTGTCGGGAGATGATTTACCGGAATGGCTACTTTACCATCCGCGTTTCGCACGTTTCGATCCGTTCACTTTGATTTATACACAGGATTCTGGAAAGGATATGAATGGTAATGTTCCGGGATTTAAGAACGAACCTTCTAATTTGGAATGGTTTTACGAGCGTTATCCGAAAGCCAGACCTACATTAACTGAATATTGATTTGATTATGAAAAGAATATATTTAATTCTAATAGCCGCTGTAGCAATCACTTTTACATCCTGTTCCGACCGGGATATGGATACAGTGAAACCTGATACAGGACAGGGAGCTCCAATTATTAATTTACCCGAGGGAGCGAGCCAGGGAAAAATAATGGTAAAATTCAAACCGGAAGCGGCATCCTTTTTGGATGCTGCTGTAACTCGCTCTATCGGAGGTGCGATGACCCGTTCGGGAATTTCGGATATGGATATAATTCTACAACGAATCGGTACTCATAAATTGGAGCGTATTTTCCCGATAGATAACCGCACGGAAGAACGCACCCGCAAGGCAGGACTGAATCTTTGGTATGTTATCCATTTTGATGAAGATACGAATTTGGAGCAGGTGGCTAAAGATTTGTCGCAGGTAGCAGATGTGGCGAAAGTCCAATTTAGCCATATTATCCAACGTTCATACGATCCTAATGTGCGGGCAACAGTTCTCACCAAACAAGCAATGAGTCATGTGATGCGTAACACTCGCGCCATAAATGTCACACCGGATGATACCTATTTTAATCTACAATGGGGGTGTAAGAATGATGGTTCTATTCTTCAGAATGAAGACAAGAATGACAAGGGTGACAAGGTAGTACCTGCTGTAACGGGGGTTGATGTAAATTGTGGAGAAGCTTGGAAACTTTGTACGGGAGATCCTTCCATTATCGTAGCTGTGCTTGATGAAGGTGTGATGTATGAACATCCTGATTTAAAGGGGAATATGTGGGTGAATGAGGCCGAAACATTTGCTTCAAAGGAAGATGCTGATGGAAATGGTTATGCCGGTGACCGTTATGGCTACAATTTCACAGATGATAAAGGTTATATTTCTTATGATGACCCGAATGATACCGGACATGGAACTCATGTGGCTGGGATTATCAGTGCAGTGAGAAATAATGGTGAAGGTATTAGTGGTATTGCAGGAGGGGATAAAGCTAGTAATATAGGTGGTGTAAAGATAATGAGTTGTCAGGTGTTTTCCGGTTCTAAAGGATGTAACCTGTATCAGGAAGCGAAAGCCGTGAAATATGCAGCAGATAATGGTGCCGTTATTTTGCAGTGTAGTTGGGGATACAATTCGGGACTTGCCAATCCCATTAGCGGATATAGTCCGGGTTATACTTCTGATAAAGCCTGGGTAGACAGTGCTCCGCTGGAGAAAGAGGCTTTTGACTATTTTATTCATAATGCCGGCTCGCCAAATGATGTCATAGACGGAGGTATCATCGTGTTTGCTTCAGGTAATGAATATGCAGCTATGGCCGGATATCCGGGCGCTTATCCTGATTATATTTCGGTAGCGGCCGTAGCAGCCGATGGTACTCCATCCAGTTATTCTAATTATGCGCATGGAGTTTCTATCTGTGCTCCAGGTGGAGACAGTGATTATCATCAGAGTCCCAAAGGTAAAATATATTCCACAATACCATCTTCTGCCAGTGAAGATGGTGGGAATTATGGATACATGGAAGGAACGTCACAGGCTTGTCCACATGTTTCGGGAGTAGCCGCACTGGGACTTTCTTATGCTGCCAAATTGCATCGTCATTTTCGTGCAGATGAATTCCGTAAAATGATATTGGAATCTGTCAAGCCGGTAGAACCATATTTCACGGAAATGAAAGTATATTGGTACACAAATGCTTCATTTGGCCAAATTGCAGCCGGACAGATGGAACCTGCTGCTTATACAGGTAATATGGGTACAGGACTGATTGATGCCTATCAGTTATTGAAAGCTGTTGAGGGCAGAGGTGTCGAGATGACTGTTCCCAATATGTATGTGTCCGTTGGTGGTACAAGTAAGATCAATTACTCCCGTTATTTTAAGAATGGAGAGAATATGACTTTCTCATGTAAAGTTGATGATAGCTCGATAGCTGTTTTTCTCACTGCGGAAGACAACATTACTTTCACCTTGAAAGGATTGAAAGTGGGTTCTACGAAAGCTACCGTTACGGCGACTGACGGTACCAAGCAAGATTTCTTTATTACTGTTCGTAAAAACGATAGTTGGTTGTAAATGTGATTATGAAACGATACTTTACCGGAGCCATCAAGTATGGACTGTTCTTTTTCTTTCTTCTGTCTTCTGCGCATAGTTTTGCGCAGGAAACAGGAGGGGAGCAAGTCTTGCAGTTTGAATGTACTGCAATCAATATAGGGACTTTGTCGGAAGACGATGCGCCAGTAACGTATCATTTTAAATACTGTAATGTAAGTAAAAAAACGGTGCGTATCTCTAAGTTGACTACTTCCTGTGGCTGTACGGTAGCCAAGTGTAATAAAGACTTGGTACAACCGGGGGAACGGGGAGAAATCAATTTGATTTTTCATCCTAAGGATCAGGCTGGTGATTTGTATCGGGAAGCATTTGTCTATACCGATCTCTCCGGAAAGAAACCGATGATCAGGCTGGTACTTACTGGCAAGGTATCACCTACCAGCGACCAATGGAAGGGATATCCCGTAGCTATTGGGAATACATTGCGACTGAAACGGAAAGAATGGCAGATTAGAGTGCTTTCTCGAGAAGGAATGCAAGTGGAAAGATTCATTTGTGTCAATACAGGAAAGCAACCTTTAAATTTGTCAGCCTTGATGCTGCCGGAATACATTCGTTTTCGAACAGAGCCGAAAGTTATTCTTCCGGAAACGGAAGCCGACATGATTCTTTCTATTGATAGAAGTTTGTTGCCTCAAAAGAATGAAATTACATTTTGTTTGGTCTTGGACGGCATTTCAGTACGCCCTTCTGAACGGACAGTACAAGTGAAATTATTGTTACAATAATAAATAATATAAAATATGTATATGAAAAATATATTCAGAATAATGCTACTACTCACCACGATGCTGTTTGTGTCATGTGGGGATGATGATGAAGTAAAGCTTCCTGATACTAAGGATGTAAATTATGCGAATATCGCAGGAAGCTGGCGATTGAGTGAATGGAATGGAGAAAACCTGGAAGGTGACACACGTTACTATTATATAACGTTTGATCGGAAGGAAAAAGACGGAAAACGTTCTTACACTATTTATACGAATCTCAACAGTGCTACATCTGAGCAAATTCCCGGTTCTTTTCTTTTGAGTAAAGAAGATGATTACGGAGATATTATTAGCGGTACTTACTATTATCAGCTTGATACGGATGATGAATGGGAATATTCATACATTGTTTCGGGGTTGACTGATACTTCGATGATATGGACTGCCAAAGAAGATATGGGAGAAATGAAAGTTTATACTCGTTGTAATGAAGTTCCGGCAGATATCATAGCCGGAACAAGAGCTTCATTCTAGTTGTATTCTGTTTCTTACTTTATTGCCATCAGATTTTCTTGAAAATTGGGGCATCTTTTTATAATAAAACCGTTTAAGCGAATCTTTGTATTTAAACGGTTTTTATTTTTGTATTTATCTTTATTGGTACAAGACCGCACAAATAAAATCAAAGATTTATTTGGAAATAAAATAAAGACTTCTTATCTTTGCATTGGATTTATAATTGTAATGAATACAACTTTGAAAAGAAAGGAAGATAATGAAACCATACGATCGATTATTAGAGCATAATATCAAGCCTTCCATGCAACGCATCGCTATCATGGAATATTTGATGGAGCATCCGATTCATCCGTCGGCTGATGATATTTACACAGCATTGTCTCCTTCAATGCCGACACTTTCAAAGACAACGGTTTATAATACTTTGAAATTGTTTTCCGAACAGGGTGCGGCATTAATGCTTACGATTGACGAAAAGAATACAAATTTTGATGCGGATACTTCTGTACATTCCCATTTCCTTTGTAAACGTTGCGGACATATTTATGATTTGAAATGTCCGGAAGCGATTAAACAAGTGGAAAATCTGGAAATGGATGGTCATCAGGTATCGGAAGTTC
>ERZ1503914.417-NODE-417-length-14161-cov-7.309230_pt1 | contig 14161 bp, 9 predicted proteins | sample MGYA00575501_ERZ1503914 | MGnify/ENA primary metagenome ERZ1503914 (study PRJEB39906, sample SAMEA3182108) | gut metagenome | biome: human; feature: gut; material: Stool; isolation source: human stools | place: Canada | collected 2013-04-25 ...
TGATTCCACCTTGTATACCGCCCGAATGATTGGTGCGGGTCTCGATACGTCCGTTGTTGTTGTAAAACACGTCATTCTGTTCCGAGCCTTTTTGCTTTAATCCCTTGAAACCGTCTCCATACTCGAATGCTTTTGCCGCATTGATGCTGAGCATGGCTGCTCCGAGCGCTGCATGGAGCTTGCCGAATACCGGTTGTCCCAGTCCGATGGGGCATCCTTTAACGACACAAGTCACCACTCCTCCGATGGTATCTCCTTCTCCCTTTATTTTGAAGATGAGTTCTTCCATTTCTTTCGCTTTCGCCGGATCAGGGCAGCGGACCGGATTGGTCTCTATCAGGTCGAGGTCGTATGCGGTATAATTTTCTTCAAGGCGGATAGGACCTACTTGTGAAGTGTACGCCGTGATGTGTATACCCAGCTGCTTCAGCGCCAATTTGGCCAGGGCACCCGCTACTACACGCGAGATTGTTTCACGGGCTGATGAACGTCCGCCTCCGCGGTGGTCGCGGATGCCATATTTCACTTTATAAGTATAGTCGGCATGTGACGGTCGGTAGACTTCTTTCAGATTATTGTAATCGTCAGAATGCTGGTTTTGGTTCCATACAATGAATCCTATGGGGCAGCCCGTGGATTTTCCTTCGAAGATGCCGGAGAGGAACTCCACTTTATCACCTTCTTTCCGGGCGGTAGTGATACGTGACTGTCCGGGGCGGCGTCGGTCGAGTTCTGCCTGGACGAAATCCATATCAATGACTATTCCTGCAGGGAATCCGTCTATCACTCCTCCTACACCCTTACCGTGTGATTCCCCAAAACTGGTAAGGCGGAGAATATTTCCAAATGAGTTGAACATATCAAATGCTTTAAAGGTTTATATATGAGGCTCATGCGCCAATATCTCTCTTATGAAAATACTTTTCACTTTATAAAGGTAACAACTTTTTTTGGGATTCGTTTGAATGAAAAGCATTTTTTTGCATTAAGACTGCATGGCTTTCATTTAAGGGAGTTGAGGGCATATGCGATAAAGAAGTGAAAACCAAGCTTGCGGATAGGTGTCCCAAAGTTGGGGATATGCGTTCCAAGGTTGGGCATGTCTATCCCAAGGCTTGGGATAGAACTTGCGACATGTCTTTGGCATTTTTACAACAAATACTTAAGAACTTTATTATATGTATCTTGCAACTTTTTTGCAAATGTCTATTGGGCGGGAAACTTATGTCCTGTGGCAGGATTGCCGTTCTTTGGCAGAGCAACAATGAAGAGGGAGCGATTCTCGATAATTTCTCTGACTCTTTTGAATGAACCCTTCAAATGAAGAGCCGTGATTAAGACTGCCACCGTTGCTGCATTTAAATACGGAGAGTATTAAAAATAGAACATCCTTTTTTTAGAAAAGACCTTGTACTGTAACCTTAAAAGGTGTTACTTTGCACTCTTGATTTTAAAATAGGAAATTGATGGCTTCTAGGGAAGCCTTTTATTAACTAAACAAGTATTCTTAAAAGTATGAAAAAGAATTTATTTTATTTGTTTGCATTGATTTGTTCAATGAGTTTGTTTACGGCTTGTAGTGATGATGACGATGAAGTTAAGTCACTTCCGGAAGTAAATGCTTCTTATGTATCGTCGGAGCTGGAACTTACTTATGGTGGTGAAGTGCTTTTGGGAAAGAAGGTCACTTTCAATACGGCAGATGGGAAAAGTGCCGACATTACATTAGAGGGTGCTGATATTGCGTTGACTAAAGAGACTATGGCATCCGGACTGGTAAATCCGGGCGTGATACCGGGCGAACCTAAGGTTACGTTTTCAGCGGCTTTGCAACCGGCAGAAAGTGGCTATACTTTTGCAGGTGAACATGTTGCCGATAATTATAGCATGAAATATGAAGGTGCTGTAGAGAAAGGCAAATTGAATCTGGCCTTGGAAGTAAAGTTGGCCGGTGACAATGCGTTGGCTGGAAACACATGGAATCTTTTCTCTTATGACCCTTATGCGGAGAAAAATCCGTTGCATGTTGTTTGGAACTCGGAGAAACCGTTCTCTGTAGTTCTGGTCCCTTTTCCTGGTGCTCAGCCTGTTGAACTTCAACCGGGTGCGTTTATCACTTTGATGTCTGCCATGGGTATTATACCGGTAGGAGACAAAAAGATGGGAGTGAATGAGATATTGTCTTGTTTGTTGCAGAGCGTTACTTTCAGGGAAGATGGCAATATTGTAGCTTCTTATTCTGATGTGGCCGATATAGTTTCACCAAAATTCCAGAATTCTCCGTTGAATATGGTACAGTATGCGGTGAAAAATGAGAAACTGTATTTATACTTGAATGTGGATGCCATCATAGGTGCTGTGCAGAAAATGACTACCAAGGGGCTGGATATGGAAACTGTTATTCCGGTTGTGCTGCCTAAATTGATGGAATTGATTCCGATGCTTTCCAGCGGAATTCCTTTGGGCTATTCGGTTAATGAAGAAGGCAATGAACTGGCTGTTTATATTGACAAAGAGTTGGGATCGAAACTTATTGATATTCTGTTGTCTTTATTAGAGAATGAAGAAATTGTAGCCGCCATTAAAGAAGCTGCTACAAGTAATCCGGACTTCGCTATGTTTGCAGGTGTTGTAGAAGCTATATTGGAACAAGCACCGGAAGTGTTTGCCAAAACAAATGAGATGGAACTTGGATTGAACTTTGTGAAATGAGATAACTGTTTCAAATAATACATCCGTGTTTTTCTTGAAGAGACCGAACTCTGTTGTAAAATAGGAGTTCGGTCTCTTTTTATTTAGTTTTTTTTCTACATTTGCAGTATCGATAATTAAATAATTAAGACGGATATGACGGAGACAGAACGACAGCAAATCATCTCATTGGTCAAGCGTGAAGTAATTCCTGCTATTGGTTGTACAGAACCTATTGCAGTGGCGTTATGTGTGGCGAAAGCTGCGGAAGTATTGAACAAGCGCCCGGAGAAAGTAACGGTGCTTTTAAGTGCCAATATCTTGAAGAATGCGATGGGCGTAGGCATTCCGGGTACGGGAATGATTGGACTGCCCATTGCCGTGGCGTTGGGCGCTTTGATAGGCAAGTCCGAATATCAGTTGGAAGTCTTGAAAGACAGTACGCCGGAAGCAGTGGAGGCAGGAAAGCGTTTTATTGACGAAAAGCGTATTCATATATCCTTAAAAAACGATATAGAAGAGAAACTCTATATAGAAGTGTGTTGCGAGGCCGGAGGAGATAAGGCGACCGCTATTATTGCCGGTGGGCATACCACCTTTATATATGTGGCGCGCAACAGCGAAGTGTTGTTGAATAAGCAAGCTGTCGCAAGCACGGAAGCAGAGGGGAATACTTTGGATTTGTCTCTCCGTAAAGTCTATGACTTCGCATTGACCGCCCCACTGGACGAAATCCGTTTTATTCTCGAAACTGCCCGTCTGAACAAGGCCGCCGCCGAGCGTTCTTTCGAGGGCAATTACGGGCATGGCCTGGGAAAAATCCTTCGTGGCACGTACGAACATCGTGTGATGGGCGACAGTGTCTTTTCACATATCCTTTCTTATACTTCGGGTGCGTGCGACGCCCGTATGGCAGGTGCCATGATTCCGGTGATGAGTAATTCCGGCAGCGGTAACCAAGGTATATCTGCTACGTTGCCGGTCCTGATTTATGCCGAGGAAAACGGAAAATCGGAGGAAGAGATTGTCCGTGCCCTTATGTTGAGCCATTTGACAGTGATTTATATCAAGCAGAGTTTGGGACGTTTGTCCGCCTTATGCGGTTGTGTGGTTGCTGCTACCGGTTCCAGCTGTGGCATCACTTGGCTGATGGGCGGTGCATACGAGCAGGTGTCATACGCTGTTCAGAATATGATTGCCAATCTTACCGGAATGATTTGTGATGGTGCCAAACCCAGTTGTGCATTGAAAGTCACCACCGGGGTTTCCACCGCAGTGCTTTCGGCCATCATGGCCATGGAAAACCGTTGTGTAACTTCCGTGGAAGGTATTATTGATGAGGATGTGGATCAGAGTATCCGTAATCTGACAAAAATCGGTTCTAAAGGAATGAATGAAACGGATAAATTGGTATTGGAGATAATGACAAGTAAATAATATAGAAATTAAAAATTAAAGAATTAAAAATTAAAGAATTACCATGCGGCATGCTTAATACTGTGTAGTCTGATTCTTTAATTTTTAATTCTTTAATTTTTAATTCTTTAGTGGCAGCATCCGCCTCCACATTCATGGTCGCCGCATCCGTCGCCACAGTCACCACAACCGCAGCTGCCGCAACCGCCACCCATCATACGGGCAACTTCAGCAAGCTCTTCGTTCGTAGCCGGACGGCTTTCCACCACTTCTCCGGTAAAGTTCAAATCACAACCTGCGAGTGGATGATTCATGTCCATTACAACTACGTCTTCCTTTACTTCTACTACACTTCCATTGATGCGTTGACCTTCAGAAGTCATCAAGGGGATGACGGCGCCTTCCACTACACGGTCGCTGTCGAATTCTCCTTCTATCATGAAGATTTCTTTGGGGAGGTCAATAACATGGTCGTCGTCATATTCACCATAAGCTTCTGATGCCGGAATGGTAAAGTCGAATTTATCGCCTATCTGCAAGTCTTTTATCTGGGCTTCAAAGGGTTCGAGTGTCATTCCCAGACCTGAGATAAACTGAAAAGGATGCTCTACGGGTGCTTCTTCTTCGAAATCTTTTTCTCCGTTTTCGATTGAGTACAGCTTATATGCTACGGTGATGTACTTGTTTTCTACTGTTTCCATTAATTTTCTATCTTTATTTAATTAGTAAATACTTTTTTTTGAGTATTTGAAGAGACAAAGATACGAATTATTTGTTTCGGGATGTAGAGAGCCTTTGGTAATTTTCAGATTATTAAATGGTTTCAATGATTGGCAATACATTTACATTGGCTGTCTGAATGGTTCTATTTAGAACTGTTAAGTGATAAAATAGGATTTTAGGGCGATATTTTCTTACGATTATTCATATTTATCTTATTTTTTTCTTCAATTTGTTTGGAGATTATAAAAAAGCCCTTACCTTTGCAGCACGTTTGAAACAAAAAAGAAGAATTAAGTTATGAATTTACATACATCTATTAACCTGGCAGTCCTGCATATTATTCGCGTCGTGGTGGTGGCATCAAGAGCGTGAGAAAGGTTATGTATGTATTCGTACGTTAGAAGATAATTTATTAAGCCTTTCTCACTATAGTGGGAGAGGCTTTTTCATTAAAAGGAGATTTGAAAATGAAGCATCAGTTACGCAGCTCGTTCAGCACACAAGGTCGCCGCATGGCGGGAGCCCGTGCATTGTGGACGGCGAATGGTATGAAGAAGGAACAGATGGGTAAGCCCATTATCGCTATAGTCAATTCATTTACACAATTCGTCCCCGGGCATGTACATCTGCACGAAATAGGCCAGTTTGTAAAGGAAGAGATTGAAAAACTGGGGTGTTTTGCTGCGGAGTTCAATACGATTGCCATTGACGACGGTATCGCTATGGGACACGACGGTATGCTTTATTCCCTGCCTTCAAGAGATATCATTGCCGATAGTGTGGAGTATATGGTAAATGCCCATAAGGCGGATGCTATGGTTTGTATCAGTAACTGTGACAAGATTACTCCGGGGATGCTGATGGCGGCTATGAGACTGAATATACCGACTGTGTTTGTTTCAGGCGGTCCGATGGAAGCCGGGGAATGGAACGGACAGCATTTGGATTTGATTGATGCCATGATTAAATCTGCTGATGAAAGTGTGGGCGATAAAGAGGTGGCACAGATTGAGCAACATGCCTGCCCCACTTGCGGATGCTGCTCAGGCATGTTTACCGCTAATTCCATGAATTGCCTGAATGAAGCGATTGGATTGGCACTGCCCGGTAACGGCACGATTGTAGCCACTCACGAAAATCGCAAGAAACTATTTGAGGATGCAGCCAAGTTGATTGTAGAGAATGCCTTTAGATATTATGAAGAAGGGGATGAGAGCGTACTCCCGCGAAGTATTGCTACCCGCGAGGCATTTTTGAATGCCATGACGCTGGATATTGCGATGGGCGGTTCCACTAATACGGTACTTCATTTGTTGGCTGTGGCTCACGAAGCCGGAGCGGATTTTAAGATGGACGACATTGACATGCTCTCCCGCAAGACCCCCTGCTTATGCAAGGTGGCTCCCAATACCCAAAAGTATCATGTACAAGACGTTAACCGTGCCGGTGGCATCATTGCCATCATGGATGAGCTTGCCAAGGGCGGATTGGTCGATACGAATGTCCGCCGTGTGGATGGAATGACGTTGGCAGAGGCAATCGACCGGTATAGTATTACCAGCTCTAATGTATGTAAAGAGGCAATCAAGAAATACTCCAGTGCGGCAGCCGGAAAGTTCAATCTGGTACTCGGCTCACAAAATGCGTCTTATAAGGAACTCGATACGGACCGTGCGACCGGTTGTATCCGTGATTTGGAACATGCATACAGCAAGGATGGTGGTCTGGCGGTTTTGAAGGGAAATATAGCTCAGGACGGTTGCGTTGTCAAGACTGCCGGTGTAGACGAGAGTATCTGGAAATTTACGGGGCCAGCGAAAGTCTTCGACTCACAAGATGCGGCTTGTGACGGTATTCTGGGTGGAAAGGTGGTCAGTGGAGACGTCGTCGTCATCACTTACGAAGGGCCGAAAGGTGGACCGGGTATGCAAGAGATGCTTTATCCTACTTCTTATATCAAATCCCGCCATCTGGGTAAGGAGTGTGCATTGATTACCGACGGGCGTTTCAGTGGTGGTACTTCCGGACTAAGTATCGGACATGTTTCTCCCGAAGCGGCTGCCGGTGGTAATATCGGCAAGATTAAGGATGGGGACATTATCGAAATTGATATACCGAACCGTTCTATCAATGTGAAGTTGACGGATGAAGAGCTTGCAGCACGCCCTATGACTCCGGTAACCCGCAACCGTGAAGTCTCCAAAGCATTGAAAGCATATGCCAGTATGGTGAGTTCCGCTGACAAAGGGGCTGTGAGGCTGATTGATTAAAAGCCCCCCTTTCCGAAAGCGAGGGGAGGAGAGAATGAAACAAATTTTTCAAGCTACTATTGAGCTTTTAAATATAATGAATAGATAAAGTATGGCTGATAATAATAAAAAGAGTAACTTTTCCTCCCTCTCCCAAGGAGAGGGTCGGGGTGAGGCTCTAATAACAGGCGCAGAAGCATTGATGCGCTCTCTGGAGCATCAGGGAGTAAAGACTATTTTCGGTTATCCGGGAGGGAGCATCATGCCGGTATTCGATGCCTTATACGACCATCGGAAGGAATTGAACCACATCTTGGTTCGCCATGAACAAGGAGCAACCCATGCGGCACAAGGCTTTGCACGTGTATCAGGCGAGGTTGGCGTTTGTCTGGTTACCAGTGGACCGGGTGCTACCAATACTATCACGGGCATTGCAGATGCCATGATTGACAGTACGCCTATCGTTGTCATTGCCGGCCAGGTAGGGACGAACTTTCTGGGTACGGATGCATTTCAAGAAGTGGACTTGGTAGGCATTACTCAGCCTATCACGAAATGGAGTTACCAGATTCGTCGTGCAGAAGATGTGGCCTGGGCAGTGGCACGTGCTTTCTATGTGGCAAAGAGCGGACGTCCGGGACCGGTCGTGCTGGATTTTGCTAAAAACGCCCAAGTGGAGAAAACAGAATATGCGCCTACTAAGGTGGACTATGTCCGTAGCTATCTTCCAGTTCCCGAAATGGAGCCGGAGGCCATACGGCAGGCTGCTGAATTAATAAATGGTGCGGAACGGCCTTTGGTGCTGGTAGGACAAGGCGTGGAGCTGGGAGAAGCCCAGCAAGAGCTTCGTGCTTTCATTGAGAAAGCCGGAATGCCTGCCGGATGCACTTTATTGGGACTTTCCGCATTACCTACGAACCATCCGTTGAACAAAGGAATGCTTGGTATGCACGGTAACCTGGGGCCCAATATCAATACCAATAAATGTGATGTCCTTATCGCCGTAGGCATGCGCTTTGATGACCGTGTGACGGGTAAATTGGAAACATATGCCAAGCAGGCGAAGATTATCCACTTTGATATTGACCCTGCCGAAATAGATAAGAATGTAAAGACCGATGTTGCTGTCCTGGGAGATTGCAAAGAGACACTGGCTGCCGTTACCCAATTGCTGGAACCCGCCAACCATCAGGAATGGATTGACAGTTTCCGGCAATACGAGGAAGTGGAAGAGGAAAAGGTAATCCGTCCGGAATTACATCCGGCAGGAAAAGCGCTAAGCATGGGTGAGGTGGTGCGTGCTGTGAGTGAGGCTACCCATAACGGGGCGATATTGGTGACTGATGTCGGCCAGAATCAGATGATGTCCGCCCGTTATTTCAAATACAGCAAGGAACGTAGCATTGTTACTTCCGGTGGCCTGGGTACTATGGGCTTCGGCCTTCCGGCAGCTATCGGTGCCACTTTTGGACGTCCGGACCGCACGGTATGCGTATTCATGGGAGACGGCGGCTTGCAGATGAACCTGCAGGAACTGGGTACCATCATGGAACAAAAGGCTCCGGTGAAGATGATTCTGTTGAACAATAACTTCTTGGGCAATGTTCGTCAATGGCAGGCGATGTTTTTCAATCGTCGTTATTCGTTTACTCCGATGATGAATCCGGATTATATGAAGATTGCTTCGGCATATGATATTCCTGCACGCAGGGTAATGACCCGCGAGGAGCTGGCAAAAGCGATTGACGAGATGATAGCGACTGACGGACCGTTCCTGCTCGAAGCTTGTGTGGAGGAAGAAGGAAATGTAATGCCGATGACACCTCCGGGCGGTTCGGTCAATCAGATGTTGTTGGAATGCTGAAGTCATACGAAATTAAAGAATTTACTCTATCTATGGATAAAAAACTATATACAATCATTGTTCATTCGGAAAACTTTGCCGGTTTGCTGAATCAAGTGACGGCTGTGTTTACCCGTCGGCAGATAAACATCGAAAGTTTAAATGTATCGGCCTCCTCCATCAAGGGGGTACATAAATATACCATTACCGCTTGGACGGATAAGGATACCATTGAAAAGGTGACCAAGCAGATTACCAAGAAAATAGATGTGCTGCAAGCCCATTATTTCACGGATGATGAAATCTATCAGCACGAGATTGCCCTTTATAAAATAACGACCCCTACGCTGGAAGAAAAACCGGAGGTGTCCAAAGTAATCCGTAAGTACAATGCCCGTATTGTGGAGGTGAATGCTGTATTTGCCATTGTTGAGAAGAATGGCATGAGTGAGGAAATAACCAATCTTTATGAGGAGTTGCGCCAGTTGGATTGCGTACTTCAGTTCGTCCGTTCGGGTCGCGTAGCCATTACGACCAGCTGCTTTGAGCGTGTCAATGAATATCTGGCGGACCGTGAAGCAAAATATCGTCAAAGTAAACACTAGGAATCATGATGAGCGAGAACAATAAGATAGGTACCTACAAGTTTGTTGCCGAACCGTTTCATGTCGACTTTACCGGACGGCTGACAATGGGAGTATTGGGCAACCATTTGTTGAATTGTGCGGGTTTCCATGCCAGCGACCGCGGTTTTGGCATCGCGACTCTAAACGAGGACAATTATACTTGGGTATTGTCCCGTCTGGCTGTCGAACTGGATGAAATGCCTTATCAGTACGAAGATTTCTCCATTCAGACTTGGGTGGAGAATGTCTATCGCCTTTTTACAGACCGTAATTTCGCTATCATCGATAAGGAGGGCAAGAAGATTGGGTATGCACGTTCCGTTTGGGCGATGATTAGCATGAATACCCGTAAGCCGGCAGATTTGCTGGCTCTTCATAGTGGCAGCATTGTAGATTATGTTTGCGATGAGCCTTGCCCGATAGAAAAACCTTCGCGGATAAAGGTGGCCTCAAAAGAACCGGTTGCTGCTTTGGTAGCCAAATACAGTGATATTGACATTAACGGGCATGTGAACAGCATCCGTTACATCGAGCATATCCTTGATTTGTTCCCGATAGAGATGTATAAGGAGAAGCGCATCCGTCGTTTTGAAATGGCATATGTAGCCGAAAGCTATTATGGGGATGAGTTGACTTTGTTCATGGATGATGCCGGTGAGGGCGTTTACGATGTGGAGGTGAAAAAGAATGGCAGCGAAGTGGTCTGTCGCTCTAAAGTGATATTTACAGAGAAATAAATAAATTTATCAACGTTGGCGTAAGCCACAAATAAAAATTAAAACAAAAAATGGCACAATTGAATTTTGGCGGTGTTATTGAGAATGTAATGACCCGCGAAGAATTTCCTTTGGAAAAAGCACGTGAGATTTTGAAAGATGAAACAATTGCAGTAATCGGTTATGGCGTACAAGGCCCGGGCCAGGCTTGCAACTTGCGTGATAACGGTTTCAATGTGATTGTAGGACAACGTCCGGGTAAGACATACGAAAAGGCGGTGGCTGACGGATGGGTACCGGGTGAGACTTTGTTCGGCATCGAAGAGGCTTGCCAGAAAGGTACTATCGTCATGTGTCTGTTGTCTGACGCAGCTGTAATGTCTGTATGGCCGACTATCAAACCTTATTTGACTCCCGGAAAGGCTCTTTACTTCTCTCATGGTTTTGCTATTACCTGGAACGACCGTACCGGCGTGGTTCCTCCTAAAGATATTGATGTTATTATGGTTGCTCCCAAAGGTTCCGGTACTTCACTTCGTACCATGTTCCTCGAAGGGCGTGGCTTGAACTCATCATATGCCGTCTATCAAGATGCTACGGGTAAGGCTTTTGACAAGACGATTGCACTGGGTATCGGTATCGGTTCGGGATATTTGTTCGAGACAACTTTCATCCGCGAAGCCACTTCCGACTTGACCGGTGAACGCGGTTCATTGATGGGTGCTATCCAGGGATTGCTGTTGGCTCAGTATGAAGTATTGCGCGAAAACGGCCATACTCCTTCTGAAGCATTCAATGAAACAGTGGAAGAGTTGACTCAATCTTTGATGCCATTGTTTGCCAAGAACGGTATGGACTGGATGTATGCCAACTGTTCTACTACGGCACAGCGTGGTGCGCTGGATTGGATGACCCCGTTCCATGATGCCATCAAGCCGGTTGTACAGAAATTGTATGCAAGTGTGAAGTCGGGCAACGAAGCCCAGATTTCTATCGACAGTAACTCCAAACCCGATTATCGTGAGAAGCTGAATGCAGAATTGAAAGCCTTGCGTGAAAGCGAAATGTGGCAGACAGCTGTTACAGTTCGTAAACTTCGTCCGGAAAACAATTAATCAGCTTTATATAAATAGGTGAAATACCCTCTTCGGTGTTACCGGAGGGGGTATTTCTTTATTATTGATTCCCTATATTTTGAATAAACTCCAATAGCTTCCGGTAAAAACCGTGATGTTTCAGCGTCTCTGCCTCTCCCAATATCACCAGCTTCATACGTGCCCGGGTGATGGCTACATTCATTCTCCTTAAATCATTCAGGAATCCTATCTGCCCTTCTTCGTTGGCACGGACAAGGCTGATGAAGATAACATCGCGCTCTTGCCCTTGGAAGCCATCCACCGTATTTACAGTGAACAAGCTGCGATAAGGCTTGAGTGAAGCGTCTGCCTTTATCTTGTTGCGGAGATATTGCACTTGTGCCTTGTAAGGGGAGATGATGCCGAAGTCTATTTTTTCTTCCAGAATGCGGTTGCCACTGATACGGTTGATGTAGATTTTCAGTTCTGATAGGAGCAGGTCCGCTTCCGCCTTATTAATGCGCCCGAAAGTCTCTCCCACAAATTCTTCTTTGAAATCCATTTCGGAGGTGTCAATCCAGTGGATGGGGGTATCCCAGTCCAGGATGCCCCGGTAACGCACTTCGGAAGCGGCTTCCAACTCGCCATTATAAAACCATTGGGAAGGAAATTTCATGATTTCCTCGTGCATGCGGTATTGTACTTTCAGCAAAGAGACAACGGCAGGTTTGTTGGACACCACTTTCTCCATCAATGTTCGTTCCAGACCTCCACGGGCAGCTTCGTAGCATTTTATGGTGGGCGGAAGTTGGCAGTGGTCACCCGCCAATACCACGCGGTCTGCTTTTCGGATAGCTATCCAGCAGGCAGCTTCTAAGGCCTGGGCTGCTTCATCAATGAAAAGGGTGCCGAAACGGCGTCCGTTCAGTAGCCGGTGATTGCTGCTTACCAGCGTGGAGGCTATGACATGTGCCCCATCAAAAAGCTCTGAATTGATTTGTATTTCCAATGCGGTGGCGCGGTCGCGCAGGCGGCTCATACGGCTGCGTACTCCTTCGCGTTCGTCATAGCTGCCACGGCGGGCACGGCTGCCCAGTTCACGGAGATTTTTCCGGATGCTCCACAGCTCCGGATAAAGCGGATGGTTCTCGAAACGACGCTCGTAGGTAAAGGAAAGCATCTTGTCGTTGACACGGGTCGGATTGCCGATACGCAGGACATTGACGCCACGGTCCACCAGTTTTTCCGAAATCCAGTCGACGGCAGTATTGCTTTGGGCACATACCAGTACCTGCGGTTCCCGATGCAGGGTTTCGTAGATGGCTTCCACTAAGGTGGTCGTTTTTCCGGTTCCCGGAGGACCATGTACAATGGCCACGTCGCGGGCACACAGCACTTTGTTTACAGCTGTCTCCTGCGTGGAGTTCAGCCAGGGAAACCGTACGGGGTAGAGCTCTCGGAAACCGGCTTTCGAGGTTCCCAGCAATATGTCCCGCAATTCGGCCAGGCGGCTGCCTTTGGAGCGTAACGTATCTTCCAAGGCTTCGAACATAGTCCGGTAGGATGTTTCGTCGAAATAGAGTTGTACACCGAGATAGTCGGCAGCCTGCACTTCCATGATGGCTCCGGCTCCGGGCATAACCACCACCATCCGTGTTTCGTCAGCATAGCTCACGGTAGCAGTGAAATTCATATAGGTGATTTTCCCATCGGCAGACTGGCGGAAAAAGCAGACGGGGCGACCGAACTCAAAATTGTGTTCTATGTCAGTGTTTTCCGTATGTGTAATTTCTATTACTAATTGATTCAGTGAGTTATAATAGCTTCGTCCCGGGACGGCAGGATACCAGCAGAGCCCTCGCTTGACTTTTCGGGCGACACCCATGTTTTCTGTCTGTCGCTTGAATTCCTCCTTTTCATATTCGTATTCCATACGCAGCAAGAGTTGTTGCTGCTGGAGGTGGATAACGGGGCTGTTTGAATCTTGTACCTTCATACCCACAAAGGTAATCATTCTTTGCTTTCGGTGGAAGAATTACTTTATTTTGTTAAACTTTTCTGTCTTTTAGTATGTTTATAATATTAATTTGTAGTCTTTCCAAATATGGAAACTAAAATAAATTAGTGGTTATGGTGTATGATTTAGCAATGATTAAAGCGTTTTATAAGGCATATGCCGGAAAGATAGAGCGCGTACGAAATGTACTACAACATCCGATGACTTTAGCGGAGAAAATTTTGTATGCTCATTTGTATGATGAGGATAAAGTGAAGGACTACAGACGGGGAGAAGACTATGTGAATTTCCGTCCCGACCGTGTAGCCATGCAGGATGCAACTGCCCAAATGGCTTTATTGCAATTTATGAATGCAGGCCGTGAACAGGTTGCCGTGCCTTCCACAGTCCACTGTGACCATTTGATTCAAGCTTATAAAGGCGCAAAGGAAGACATTGCAACCGCTGCAAAGACAAATGAGGAAGTCTATGATTTCCTTCGTGATGTTTCCTCCCGCTATGGCATTGGCTTTTGGCAGCCCGGGGCAGGCATAATTCACCAGGTAGTGCTGGAGAACTACGCATTTCCGGGTGGAATGATGGTAGGCACGGACTCCCATACACCCAATGCCGGAGGTTTGGGCATGCTGGCCATTGGCGTAGGGGGTGCCGATGCGGTGGATGTGATGACCGGCATGGAATGGGAACTGAAAATGCCGCGTCTGATAGGCGTACACTTGAAAGGTAAATTGAGTGGCTGGGTAGCTCCTAAAGATGTTATTCTGAAGTTGGCGGGTATTCTTACTGTAAAAGGGGGAACCAATG
>ERZ1503914.421-NODE-421-length-13959-cov-6.237270_pt1 | contig 13959 bp, 9 predicted proteins | sample MGYA00575501_ERZ1503914 | MGnify/ENA primary metagenome ERZ1503914 (study PRJEB39906, sample SAMEA3182108) | gut metagenome | biome: human; feature: gut; material: Stool; isolation source: human stools | place: Canada | collected 2013-04-25 ...
ATGGCGGCGCACTTTTCAATTGGAATATTGGCGCACTTTTCAATTAGTATCTACAACATAAGGCCGGAAAATAAAAGAGGGATATTCTTTTAGAATATCCTTTCTTAAAATGAGGAATATACCTTAAAGAGAGTATGGTTTCCAGTTAAAAAAATTGATTGCGTTCCGTTAACCTGTCTGATACCAATTATGGTAATCAGAAATGTTGCAAGATGTATTATGCCGGTCTCCATTATAATCCGTCATCATAGTAACCAGTTGTAATACCAGCCATGTGGAGTTTCGGGCAATCGGATTCAGAAGTGACGGTTTGGGTATCTTTATCGTTAAGGGCAATTCGGTTCAGTGCCTATATATCCGGGAGATTATGATATATACTTGCTCTCCCGATAAACCAAGGCACTTCAGTTTCTTGCCCGATGTGTATATGATGGATAAGCCGGATGATTATAGTTGGTTATAGTAACATCAGACATGCAATAAAGAGCAATCGGTAACAGATATCTTGTTGTCTGTAGTTTACTTTGGTTGGTGACAGCTGGTTTCAGTTGGCAACATGGTGTGTAGGACCTGGCAATATTGTTACTCAGATACGAGAAAGACAGCGAAGGATAGTATCAGTTCCTTTCTCCTTATACTGGATAATATTTGTCATTCATTGGGTGAAAACAAGGTGTGAAGCTGTGAAGTAACATGAGAAGCAGGTGTGAACTAACCTATATGTTTGCTTATTGATTTATAGCAAATTACATAATACTGAGAAGTGTGAACTTTAATTATGCAAATAGACTGAATCCCCTGAAATATAATATTCCCATATTTTATCACCGGTTCACAGCTATAAAGAATAAGACGGTAAAAAGTCTTAAATCTGGGAATGATGAGGAATGAATACGGGCAACAGTGAAGGGTGTCTGAATAATAAACGGGAGGTAATATACAAGCCTTCTCCCGATACGCCCAGGCACTTTGATTTCTTGCCCGTTCATATCTCCCGGCCTTGTAAAATGTTAGACAGGTATAGGGGTGAAAAGCTGAGAGACATACGCATTGTTATCACTCAGACGACAAGAATATAACGACTTTTTGCTGCGGTGTTGTTACTTTCGGGTTTATTATTGATCACTGCGGCAACATTGAAATCTCCTGACCGAATATTTATAGCCTCGACGAATGAACCGGAAAAAGATAGACCGTTGCACTGTTCATTTTATGTCAGTTGTTATATATTTTACTCGATCAGTCTTGGCGTAAATTTACAGCGGTACACAAACAGATTGCCTATTTTATCGCATTCATGTTATATACAGGAGTCCAGTTTTTTTACATACTCCAAAGATAGACAATTTTCTCTATGATAAAATGTTAATATTCTGCGCAAGACAGTACAGAGCATAAAATCAATGGGTAAGCCGTATATTGTCGTTTACACCCCTGGGGACTGTAAAAATCAGGTTAAGGTACAAGGGCTCATACTTGTCTTCCTTTTATCAGACTGCTATGAATAGTGACTTTAAATTACACATACCTTGTAACCATATTCTGAACTGTAACCGGTAAACAAGCTTCCCACTGGTTTTAATACCTAATATGGAAGCCTGACAGGTACTTCTTTTTTCGAGGTTTTTCTTACTGTAACCTGGCCTATGGTCGGCTGTAACTTAGGGTGTAATCGTATACTGTAACCTTTCTATGGAATTTCCTATTGATTTTAAGCAGGCTATATAAAATGTAACTGTAACTTATACTCTCTTTAAAATAGCTTTTAGGTTGTCGGATATGTCTTTCCATACTTTCTATAACAGGTTACATGATAACAATTCTCCGCTAAAAAGAAAAGATCGGGAGAACATCTGCTTCTTCGAACATAAATAGGGTGACAGTCAGTATATGTACAATAAATATCCGCATTCCGAAACCTGTAAAGTGATCCGGAATGAATATTCTTAAGGTAAGAACGCATATCGACTTACCGCTTCTAATTTGTAAGAAGTAACCTGCCGGTTATAGACAGGTTACAGAGGAAACAGACAGTTCACAATGGAAAACATGTCAACAAGATGATAAGTCCCAAGCACATGTTCCCTGATTGATCTGTTGCAGGTATTTGTTGACAGTCTTTCTGGATAAATTCAAAATATTGGCAATCTTTTGCTGCGGAATTTTCTGATTGTGCAGTTGTTTCATCCGCTGTAAAATTTCCAGTGTAACTTTTTTACCTTTTTTACTTGAACAAGACACCTTTTTCACTGCCCCGGTTGTTTCCTCATAGAGTTCGTGCACAGACGGAACTACAGAAGCACAAGATGTGTCAAGCGTATCTTTCCCAAAAACAGGAGAAGCGGCGGAAGCCGTTGGTTTTCGTGCCGGCAGGGGCAATGCGTCCTCTTCTTGCATTTTTCCTGCAAAATGGAAGAACACACCGTTGTCTGTGTTTCTTTTGAGGACGGTCACTTCTTTCCCCGGATTATAGCTTCTACATTTAAGGACTTTGAGAAAACAGTATTCTTCCCCCAGACGGCAGGGACACAGCGCCACGATGGTATGGGCCTTTCTCTTCAGTTCCTTGGTGCCCGCGATATTCTCGCAGGATACAGGCTTGCAAAAGGTGTCGGCCTCCAAAAACTCTATGATGAATATGGTCAGGCGGTATCCTCCTTTCCGGTAGTCCGATATGATATTTTTTAAAGCTACATAGAACTCCTGCATACGCTGATGGCTGTAATATCCTTTATAGCATCTCGGCTGGTCAATGAATATGGTATAGTCCCCTTTGGATTTGTTCTCTTGCGCACGCCGGGTGATGTAGGCTTCCAACTCATCGATGTTGGACAGTGTTCCCGGAAGAAGCACTGTGAAATTGTCGGGGCAGTCCATATTCGCTCTGCCATAACGGTCGTACAGTTCGTCCTCGCCGTTCTCCCCGTCAATATATTCAACCGGCTGCTTCGTGGTGTCCCAGTCGTCACCCAATATGTTCTTGATAAGTTTATAATGTTCGGACTCTTTCCCACCGGCCGTGGCCCATCCCAGTCCTCCGCTTAATACGGATTTTCCTATGCCTGTCGGGGCACTGATCACGTGCAGCTCTCCCTGTGCGAATAGTTTACGCTTTTTAGAGAGTTCGCCTTGGCTTTTGTTACGCTCTATAATCTCTTTCAGCGGAACAGACTTAATATCTTTATCAATAATATTGCTAATTAGCATCACTTCTTTCTCTTTTTTCTCGTTTTTTTTATCAAAAAAACATTTATCAACAAAACGCTTTCCTGCGTATATTAATACGCCTATCACACTTTTTTCAATTATATTTCTACACATTGTATTCATGTCTTTTGCTCTATATTTTATAATTAATAAAAAAGGACATAAACAACTTTTATTGAAGTCATTTATGTCCTTATTAGTTCTAAATATATGTTTTATATAAACTCTATTCTATTATCAATATTAAATGAAAATGTTTAATTAGTTATCTTTTTGTTTATCGTCTTTCTCAAATGTTATTATTAAATAGAAACAAAACATTTTTGAAAGAATTTTAGAGAAGTAATTGGACATTCATGACTGAATGGAAAATTATTCTTTTTGAAATCTCTCAAAAAACTTATCTTTCCCCAAAGAGGATTTTTAAGGAAAATTAGGATTATATGTTGTTTCGTTTTTCTCATGGCACAAAAGTAGGAAATATTGCTTATAATTCCAAATGATGATATAATAATTTAAAAGTTATACACAAACACAAAATAAACTGTTGTGTGAAGATATAATATAGACGATGTAAAATTATAATAGATTCTTCATCGCTTCATCTACCTGTTCGTTGTCAAAGCGGCTGAGATAAATTTGAGTTGTCCTTATGTCCTGATGTCCTAATGCTTCGGAAATAATTCCTATATTAACTCCTGACTTCTTTAATATCGTGGCGAATGAATGGCGTGCCACATAGGTCGTAATTTCTGCCTTGATATTCAACTCTTTCGCAAAAACTTTTAACTCTTGGTTTATTTGATGACAAACTTTATGCACCCTATTGTTTTTTTGCATAGGTGTGATATGTCTTTTCCCATGTAAGATGGGGAATAAGTATGTCGCTTGCTTTTGATAGTTCGCATATTTGTCTATGATCTGTTGTGCTTTGTCAGACAGCATAAGGCTTATACTTCCATGGGTTTTTTGTCGTTGATAGATCAATCTGCCATCAATAATATTTTTGGGTGTTAAATGCGCAATATCAACAAATGAGATCCCTCCACACAAATATGAAAAAGTAAACAAATTATGAGCCAATTGTCTTAATTCGTTTTGACAGGAACTATTGGCATTAATAATTTTAAGAATATCCTCTTTAGACAAAGCCCGTTTAATGGTTTTTGTGTTGAAGTGGCTTAGTTTGTATTCAATGAATGGATTCTTTTCACGTGCCACTATCTTTGCCTCGATTGCCTTGTTGAATGTGGCGCGTAAGGTGCGGAATTGATAACTAAGAGTAGTGTCTTTATTCCCTTTGCTGCGCATCCAATCTTCAAATTTTCGACAAAAAGCAACATCTATATGGCTAAAGGTGTAATTCAACTTCTTGCCTTTATTAAAATTACGTAGAGTATTGTATGAATTGAGATAAGCGTAACTGTTTCCAATTTTACCTTTCTGCTTCAATGCTTCAATTAACGATAAATAAAACTCTTCTACGGTTTTGGCTTTAATCTCTTCTTTCTGTTCGTTGATTAAAGACGAGGCGGTAAATTCTTCATCTCTTGACAATTTTTCCAGTATTTTATGCTGGTATTCTGATTTTACCTTTAGGATGATGTTTTGAATTAGCTCATAGTCTGGGCACTTAGGTTTGGGCTCTTCCTTGTTGAAATCCCAATGTTTAGGGTTTACGGATATTCCCAGACTTTTCATAACTCTCTTTTTGTTCTCTGTAATGCGTAACATAAGCGGATGGTTTCCGTTTGATAACACTTTACTCTTAAAACAAATCACTGAAACCTTGATACTCATTGCTTTAAAGGTTATGCAGCGGTTTACACTATGGTTTACACCAACCCTGATTTTACTCCATTTCTACTGCCAGAATCAAGAAATACCGTAAAAGAAAAAGTGCCGATAATCATTAGATTACCAGCACTTTACTCAGTCGGGGTGACTGGATTCGAACCAGCGACCACACGCCCCCCAGACGCGTACTCTAACCGGGCTGAGCTACACCCCGAATTGCGGATGCAAAAGTAGTGCTTTATTTTTAAATAGCAAATATTTCTGTGGTTTTTTGTTTCTTTATTTTGCAACTTCTTTATACTCTTTACACTAATCAAGGTACTTATATACCCATACATTCCCGATAAAAGTCTAATACTTCAAAAATAGTTTCCTTATCTGCTGTTTGGTTCAGACATATATCGCCTACTTCTTTGAGCAGAGTAAAGTTGATGATGCCGGCAGTATTTTTCTTGTCGTGCAGCATTAGTTCGTAGAGACGGTCGTATTGTTTACAGTTGAAGGCAAAGGCTCCGTAATTCTCTTTGATAAATTGAATGGTCTGGCGCATTTTCTCTTTTGGAAAGCCTGTTTTTATGTGTGAGAGGTAAAGCTCACATACAATTCCCCAGGCTACGGCATAGCCATGTAGCACCGGACGATTCTCTGCTAAAGCAAGGCTCTCAAAAGCATGTCCTATGGTATGACCGAGGTTAAGTGCCTTGCGTATGCCATGTTCTTTGGGGTCTTGTTCTACAATATTCTCTTTCACTTGAACAGAACGGCCGACCATTGCTTTGAGGGCGGCATAATCTATTTGTTCCGTATCGAAAGATAATAATTCTGTGAGGTGTTCGGGAGTACTGATGAGACCATGCTTCAGCATTTCTGCATAGCCGGAGAAGAAATTATGAGCATCGAGGCTGCGTAGAAACTCTGTTTCCAACAGCACACTGGAGGCAGGAGCAAAGACGCCGATCTCATTTTTCAGTCCATTGAAGTTTATGCCTGTTTTTCCGCCTACTGAGGCGTCTACCATGGAAAGTAGGGTAGTGGGGATATTGATATACGCTATTCCACGCTTGAAGGTGGCGGCGGCAAAACCGCCGAGGTCGGTCACCATGCCTCCACCCAAATTTATTAACAGTGAATGGCGGGTGGCTCCCTGTTCGCTTAGGGCTTGCCATACGGAAGCCAGAGTTTCCAGATTTTTGTGTACATCTTCTGCACCGATAATGATTTCAGTTGCATCCTGTATTGCAGGAATATTTTGCAGCTGTGGCAAGCAAAGACGGTGGGTATGTTCGTCGGTAAGGATAAAAAGCCTGTCATGAGGACACTTTTCGATGGCTTCTGCTAGGCTGTTTTCCAGACTCTCACAAAGAATTACTTCTAGTTTACTCATTTGGTCAATTACAAATTATAAGTTACAAATTACTAAAGGGAAGAGGACTCCCTTTATTTATTGTGCTACAAAGATAGTTCTTTCAACAATAAAACGTTATCTTTGTCTCCAAAAATACATGGATTTGTAAGATACTTCTCTATCTGCATTCCGCTATTTGGTAATTTGTAGTCTGTAATTTGTAATTAAGAAAATGAAAGCTTTACTTCCTGTGTACTGTCGCCCGCTTGGATATTTTGTAATTGCGTTAGCCTTGTTCCTTCCGTTCTTAATGATGATGATGGGCAAAGTAACGGATGCTAATTTGTTGTTTTATAAAGAATGTTCCAAACTTCTGATGATGTTGGGAGCATTGATGATAATATTCGCTTTGACAAAAGGAGAATGTAAAGAAGTGGAAGAAATACGAAATAAGGCCACAAGGAATGCGATATTCCTGACTGTACTTTTTATTTTTGGCGGCATGCTTTATCGGGTGGCACAAGGTGATCTCTTGTCCGTAGACTCTTCTTCTTTCCTGATATTCCTGATAATGAATGTTCTTTGCCTTGAATTTGGTATAAAAAAAGCGACTGTTGATCGGTTGTTTAAACGAAATAATCGATAATTAAGTAAAATCAATCTGTAAGGCGTTAAACCTTTTGCCCGTAAGTTTGTCAAATGAAGCAGTAACAAATAAACATTGTTGATTATTTAGAAGACAGGGCATGAAAAGATTTATCACCGGAGCGATGTTGTTGCTTGCAACTACATTTTCTGTATTCTCACAAACAAAAAACATTACCGTATCCGGCCGCGTGGTTGAGGATACGAACGAACCAGCGGTACAAGCTACTATTCAATTATTATCATTACCGGACAGTGCTTATGCTGCCGGTGTTGCTACTACCGGAAATGGCCGCTTCACTTTACCCAAAGTGAGTGCCGGAAAGTATGTTTTGAAAGTTTCCTACATCGGTTTTAAGAATAAGTTTATTCCTTTACATCTCTACGCCAATGTACTCAATAAAAATGTGGGTACAGTGACACTCGAAACGGATGCTATTATGCTTGCCGAAGCAGTAGTTACTGCTGAAGCACCGCAAGTGCAGGTGGTGGAAGATACGTTGATGTATAACTCTACTGCTTATCGTACACCGGAAGGTGCCATGCTGGAAGAACTGGTGAAAAAACTTCCCGGAGCGGAAGTTGATGATGATGGTAATGTGAAGATTAACGGTAAGGAACTGAAGAAAATTATGGTGGATGGTAAGGAGTTCTTTGGCGGTGATGTGAAGACCGGCCTGAAAAATCTGCCTGTCGACATGATTGATAAACTGAAAACTTATGATAAACAGTCGGATCTGGCACGTATAACCGGGATAGATGACGGTGAGGAAGAAACAGTGCTGGACCTTACTGTGAAGAAGGGCATGAACAGGGGATGGTTCGGTAATGCAGATCTTGCTTATGGTACGGAAGACCGTTATATGGCCCGCATGATGGTGAATCATTTTGTGGATAAAACCAAGTTCTCCTTAATCGGTTCGGCGAATAACGTTAACGATCAGGGGTTCTCCGGTGGTGGAGGTGGTCCGCGCTGGCGCAGGAATAATGGTTTGGTGGCAACAAAAACATTAGGTGCTAACTTTGCTGCGGAGACGTCCAAACTGGATATTGGCGGTAGTGCCCGGTATAATTACAGAGGGGCGGATATTATCAGTACCAATTCTTCCGAACGTTTCCTGCAAAATGGAAATTCATATTCCAACTCTAATTCTGTCAATAGAAACAAGAATATAAACTTTAATGCTAATTTTCGTTTGGAGTGGAAACCGGACTCTATGACAAACATCATTTTCCGTCCGAACTTTTCGTACGGAAAAACTGATAATGCTTCCGGTTCTGAGTCCGGAACATTCAATGCCGATCCGTATAGCTTGGTTACCAATCCGAACGACTTTCTTAATTTTGACCAGATGACGGATGATCCTTTGGAGGATATTCGTGTCAATGCAACAAATGATGCTTCTCTAAGCAAAAGCAAGAGCGTCTCTACGGAGGCTACTTTGCAACTGAATAGAAAGTTGAATAACCGGGGGCGTAACATTACTTTTCGTGGGCGCTTTAGCTATGGTGACAACGACAATGACCAGTATTCACAGTCTGAAACGCGTTACTACCAGATTCAGAGCATATTGGGAGGCGATTCCATACTATACCGTAACCAGTATGTCACAACTCCTACACACAATTATAATTATAGTGCTCAGTTGACATACAGCGAACCGATTGCGCGAGCTACTTTCCTGCAGTTCCGCTATCAGTTTCAGTATAAGTACAGTGAGAGTGACAAAACTACGTTTGATATGTTGAGCTATCCCGATTGGGACATCAACGGGCCTCTGCCTCCCGGTTATGAAACACATCCGGTGGATAGTTTGGGTAAGTACGCGGAGTACAGATATTATAATCATGACGCGTCCGTATCGTTGCGCTTCATTCGAGAGAAGTATCAACTGAGTGCAGGAATGTCTTTCCAACCTCAACATTCGACGCTGTCCTATAAACGTGGTGATTATATGATTGATACGACACGCAATGTGTTCAACTTTGCTCCGAATATTGATTTTCGTTATCGTTTCTCCAAGGTGAGCCAGCTGCAGTTTATGTATCGCGGACGTAGCAGTCAGCCAAGTATGGAGAACTTGTTACCTATCGTCGACAACTCAAACCCGTTGAATGTCAGAGTGGGTAATCCGGGTTTGAAGCCTGCATTTACGCATAGTATGCGTCTCTTCTACAATACGTATAATGCAGAATTGCAGCGTGGTATAGTGACGCATGTCAACTTCTCGGCTACGCAGAATAGTATCAGTAACAGTACGGTATATAATGAACAGACCGGTGGAAGAATTACGACTCCTAAGAATATTAATGGAAACTGGAGCGCTTTCGGTATGTTCGGGTTCAATACAGCATTAAAGAATAAGAAATTTACCATTAACTCGTTCTCTAATATCAATTACACCAATAATGTGTCTTTCTTGTACAATAATGATACCAAAATAGATGACAAGAATACCACTACCGGACTTACATTGGGTGAACGGTTGAATGGAGCTTATCGTAATGATTGGTTTGAATTCGGGCTGAATGGTTCTATCTCTTATACTGCTGAACGCAGCAAGCTGCGTCCGGAAAACAATCAAGAACCTTATACTTTTTCTTACGGCGCTTTAACCAATATAACGATGCCTTGGAAGATGACGATTTCCACTAATATCACCAATCAAAGCCGTCGCGGTTATACAGATAGCAGCATGAACCGCAATGAGCTGATCTGGAATGCTCAACTTTCGCAGTCTTTCCTGAAAGGGGCGGCTACCGTAAGTTTTGAAATGTACGATATTCTGAAACAGCAGAGTAATATCAGCCGTTCGCTGACAGCAGATGCCCGTTCGGTGTCTTCCTATAATGGCGTCAACAGTTATTGTATGTTGCACTTTATTTATCGTCTGAATATTTTCGGCAGCAAGTCCGCACGCGAAAGTATGGGCCGAGGCCCTGGTGGTCCTGGCGGGCAGCGGGGAGGATTTAGCAGAGGACATCGTCCGTTCTAATGTTAATCAATGTAATAGGCCGCAAAAGTTCCTCTATTTTTCATACATTTGTTTTGCTCTTTATGACAGATGTATGTTTGATTGGAATTTCATAGCCGGCCTCGTTGCCACAGTAGCATTTGATATAATCTATTTTGGCGCAATTATCGGAACAATTACGGTTATCATTCTTGATAACCGTAACCCGGTAAAAACGATGGCATGGATATTGATATTGATGTTTTTGCCATTAGTGGGGCTTGTACTTTACTTCTTTTTCGGTCGTAGTCAGCGTCGTGTACGTGTCATTGGTAAGAAAAGCTACAACCGCCTGTTGAAAAAACCGATGGCTGAATACCTTGCTCAGGACTCGTGCACGCTTCCTGTAAATTATAGCCGTCTTATTTCTTTGTTTCGCAACACAAATCAGGCTTTCCCTTTTGACGGGAATCGTGTAGAAATCTATACGCATGGGCTTTCCATGCTTCAAGCTTTGCTACGTGAGTTACAGAATGCTACGAAGCATATTCATATGGAGTTCTATATTTTTGAGGATGATGCTATCGGACGTATGGTGCGCGATGTGTTGATAGATAAGGCAAGGCAGGGAGTAGAAGTACGTGTTATTTACGATGATGTGGGCTGTTGGCATGTTCCTAACCGCTTTTACGAACAGATGCGTGAGGCAGGAGTAGAGGTGCGTAGCTTTCTGAAAGTGCGCTTCCCTTTGTTTACCAGTAAAGTGAACTATCGTAATCACCGTAAGATAGTGGTGATTGACGGACGCATCGGGTTTATTGGCGGTATGAATTTGGCAGAGCGTTATATGCGTGGTTTTTCCTGGGGAATCTGGCGTGATACGCATCTTTTATTAGAAGGCAAGGCTGTGCATGGTTTGCAGACTGTCTTTTTGCTCGACTGGTATTTTGTAGATCGTACATTAGTTACGTCCGCCCGTTATTTTCCGAAAGTGGATAATTGTGGTACTTCGTTGGCGCAGATTGTAACAAGTGAGCCGATAGGACCTTGGAAAGAGATTATGCAGGGGCTTGGCATGGCCATAACGGGAGCGAAGAAATATTTCTACATACAAACTCCTTACTTCTTGCCTACGGAAGCCGTTGCTGTCGCTATGCAAACAGCTGCTTTAGCTGGGGTGGACGTGCGTTTGATGCTTCCTTATCGCGCGGATAACAGACTGACGCATTTAGGCTCTTGTTCTTATTTGGCAGAGGCACTGCGGGCAGGAGTGAAAGTATATTTCTATAAAAAAGGTTTCCTGCATTCCAAATTGATGGTGTCGGATGATGAATTGTCTACTGTGGGCTCTACAAACGTGGATTTCCGAAGCTTTGAGCATAACTTTGAGGTGAATGCATTTATATATGATACGGAAACTGCTCTCCAAATGCGTGAGATATTCTTGCAAGACCAACGGGAATGTGTACAGGTATTCTCCAAAAATTGGGCGAAACGTCCTTGGTATCATAAAGCGGCAGAAAGCGTGGTACGTCTGCTGGCTCCGCTTTTATAACTTGGAAAATTGGAAAAAGGAGAAATTGACACTGCCATACACTCTTCTTTCTATAAAATGAGGATGGCTTTCAAAGTTATTGGTCTTCCCATGTTCTAATACAAATAAACCTTCTTCTTTTAAGAGGTTATTTTCAAAGATCAGATCAGGTAGAGTCTCAAGTCCTTTTAATTCATAAGGCGGGTCGGCAAAGATGAAATCGAACTGTTCGCGGCCACCTCGTATGTACTTGAATACATCACCGCGGACAGGCAGACATTTGTCGGTCTTTAGTTCACGCATTATTTTGCAGATGAAAGCATAGTGGTCGCGGTCTTTTTCTATGCTGATGACTTGGTCGCAACCTCTGGATACGAGTTCAATACTGATGCTTCCTGTGCCGGCAAACAAATCGAGGGCGCGTACGCCTTCTTCAAAGTCTATGTAGTTGGATAACACATTGAATAGATTCTCTTTGGCAAAATCCGTAGTGGGGCGTGCCTTGAAGCTGTGAGGCACGTCAAAGCGTCTTCTTTTGTATATTCCGCTGATTACTCGCATAGGTTGATAGCTTGTAGGTCAAGATTATAGGCTGGATTCATGATGAATACCTGCCGGATGAATTTTTTTAGTTCGGGCAATAGCTCTTCCTTGTTGGACAGTTCGCCTGTGAGGTGAAGTTCGTCACGTTCTTGCTCCATGCCGAGCTGTTTCCATATATAGAGAATGTAGTAGATACGGTCGTTGGTCTCCTTACAGGCAAAGGCATTGGCAAATATCAACCGGCCGCGTTCGTAAGCATATATGTCTACGGCTTCTTTACGCAGATGTATGTACATTTTCCTGCAATTGCCTAAACGACTTTTGGTTGCAAAATACTCAATAAACGGGCTTGCCTGCGAATAGAAACGGATATCGGGATATTGCTCGCGCAAAAGGGAGCAGGTGCTCTTGTCCATGCCAAACAGTACGACTATGTTGTTTTTATGCAGGATGTTGTATTGTACAACTTCATTGTCTTGCTTGGGATGATTATGATAGAATACGGTCTCTGTTTGCTCGTCCTCGAAAAACTCCAGCGGAATAAACGTAAAACGCTTGTTTGCCATGAGCACATTGACACGACGGAAAGAATGGTTCAGCCATTCTACTTCTCGGAAGGCTTGTTTAAGATTGGCAGTGAGGGACAAAGAAGTGTCTACCTCATGTTCGTGGAAAGAAAGCTCTCCGTCGCCGAGAGGATTGAATATAGAAAAAGAAAATCCATCCGTACTGAGACGGATGGATAAGGTATATTGTTCCGATTTTGTAAAATCAGTTGTTTCTATCATACGTATGTCGGTGGATTATTCCCAGTTACCGGCGTTGTTGTTAGCTGTTTCCAAGCTACCAATCATCAAGCCTGAGTATTTGCCCAACTTAGTTTGAAGATCTTTCAGGTTAGCAATTTCTTGCTTGTCCAAACCGTTCAGATATACATCATACGGAGTTTTAACCTCGAGCAGACAGAATGGAGCGCCAGATTTAGCTGTATCGTTTTTGATAGCCATTTCAAATTGTGCACCGTTGCCAAAAGGAACGTATCTCATAGAATCTGCGTTGAAGCCTTTCGGGAAAATAGTATCCAATACGGCTACCCACATGGTGTCACGCTTGAAATTTTCCAATCCCCACTTCTTTACTTCTGCATAGTTACCGGTCTTTTTGGCTTTATTGATGATATTGATAGCCTTCTTCTCTGTCAAACCGTCTTCCAACTGTTTGTCGTCCAATTCTCCTTGTTTGAAGATGAACGGAAGTTTCTGATTCTTTACGAAGTCAATCAACGTATCGAAGCTGGCAGTATATTGCTGGTTGTGCAAACCGCGATATTCCAACTGTGCTTTACGAATGTCGATCAGACGTGCGATAACTGCTGCGTCTCTGTGCTTCTTGGCTTTTTCAAAGTTTATAGGACCCATGATACTGGCATAGCAGATATAAACTAAGACCAGAGCACATAAGCCTAAAACGATATTAAATACTGTTTTCATGATAAATATGTTTTTTAGTTGTTATATTCGCACCGCAAAAATAAAAGAAATTAATTTAAAAACGATAGTTCCCTTTACTTTTTTCTGTTACAAAAATGATAAATAACTATTTAGAAAGGCAAATTAAGGAAAATTTTCCTTATCAACCAACTTCGGAGCAGGAAATTGCAATAAAATCTTTGTCGGAGTTCTTGTTGTCATCCTGTAACGAGGCGGTTTTTCTGCTTCGTGGTTATGCCGGAACGGGGAAAACGTCATTAGTCGGCGCTTTGGTCAAGACATTGGACCAGTTGCAACAAAAGTCAATATTGCTGGCTCCGACGGGACGGGCGGCGAAAGTTTTTTCTGCTTATGCGGGGCATCCGGCGTTTACAATTCATAAAAAAATTTATAGACAGCAATCTTTCTCCAATGAGCTGAGCAATTTTTCTGTGAACGATAATT
>ERZ1503914.529-NODE-529-length-11785-cov-6.718670_pt1 | contig 11785 bp, 9 predicted proteins | sample MGYA00575501_ERZ1503914 | MGnify/ENA primary metagenome ERZ1503914 (study PRJEB39906, sample SAMEA3182108) | gut metagenome | biome: human; feature: gut; material: Stool; isolation source: human stools | place: Canada | collected 2013-04-25 ...
TTTAAAGGAAAACAAAGGGGGAAGGAAGACACACAATATATATACACACGCACGTACGGGCGGGCGAATGGGCGGGCGTAAGGACGGACGGGTAAGACGGGGGGGGGGCAGGTGTATATGGGGGGAAAGCGCATGTCGGCGTGCATGGAGAGGAAAAACGGGCGGTTTCAAGCCGGACATTACCTGTAAAAAGCCACATAACAGCGGTTTAGTCATTACAACCACAAAACGGACACCCAAATAGCCACCCTATTACGCTTGTTATCAGCAACTTGAACAGGCCCAACAACCACCCCTACAACCAACAAACGGACACAATATAAATAATAAGAAGATAAGATATACTACCGTATATCTACCGGGCAACCGAAAAAAGAAAGGAAGAGGCGCGGAAAGAAAGAGAAAAAGCAGGGGAAGGAGCATAAAAAAGGGAAAAAACAAAAGGATAATACGTTTGAGGAAAACGGATGATGCGTTTGAAGGAAACAGATGATGCGTTCGGGGCAAACGGATGATGTGTTTGAAGTAAACAGACCATCCGTTTTGCACCGGCACGACGATGCATGATTCTCTGAATTCATTATCTTTGCCAGTCACTTAAATTTATACACACTGCACAAAGCCCTTCGCTACCTTTATCCGCAACGCTTGCGCAAAGATATCGGATGGAAGTTATGCAAGAAAAGTAAATATCTACAGTTATGACAGTGTAAACATCTACCAAGCAATGGATTAAGGACGGAAAAGTGTAGTTTCTCACATGATTATACGGAGGGATCCGGAATCATAACGGAGTCTCACTATGACAATCCCCCTGCCAAGACTTATGCACATAGAGAAGGACTTCGAGCAGCAAGTCAGGTGCATCGGAAGCGATACAGCCCTCGTGATAGTGGAGGTTATGGCTCGGAAGTTGACGCATCATCGGTTAAAAACAAGAAAACATTATGTTAAATGTTAACAGAGATGACATTCAACTAAACCATGTTATAAAAACAGCAGAATAGAAGGGAAAATTTGGAAATAACAGGAAAGAGACTACCTTTGCAATGTGTTTTTCATAGTATTAGATTTAAGGTTAACAAAAAGATTGGCTGTCTGGGAGAGATAGCCTTTTTTTATGCATAAAAAAGGTCGCGTATTTATCCCAGAAAATGATACAACTCCCGAAAGAAGCACCTACAATCATTGCTCCTTAGCCTCTTCCTGTGGAATACGCACCGACGTATAAAGTTCAAGAATAGCAGCAATCGTCAATGAAACGATCCATTCGTTGCCATGCGTGAAAAACATGAAAGCTCCGGTAAGCACAAGTAGCAATGCTCCAAATATCTGCTGGCGACGCAGACGCTTGATAGTGGGAGTCTTATACTTTGAGGGCGAGTTGACCTGTGCCAAAGCAACAAACGTCGCACCTATCGTATATATATAAGGCGAAAGCGGCCAGCCGGTAACATAGACGGCCGCACCTATCAGGAGCATCACAGCTCCTACTGCGAAAAGGGCAGGTATCAGTTGTTTCATTCTTCTACATCTTCTTGAAATACATAAATATCCTCATTGGGCTTCTTCATCAGATACTTTTCGCGAGCTATCTGCTCAATCGCACCGGAATCGACCGCAAGTTCATTCAGACGACGGGTATTCTCCTCATACTCTGTACGATACTTGTCTATTTCCCCACGCAAACGCGTCTCCTCACGATAATAAGCAAGACGGCGCACAATGCTGTTTTCATCTAAAAAGCCAACAAGCACGACAAATAGCACAAACGTTATCAGATATTTACGTCTGCGGACAAACAACCAAAGGGACGCAAGTTTATCCATGTAATTCAGTTATTGTTTCTTTGAGCACAAAGATAAGACGAATAACTGAAAAATTTCTTTTTTTTGCGTACATTTGCACAAAAGCAAAGATAAGATGTACCGTCTTTGCATTCTATATAAGTGATAAGAATACCCTGAATATGGAAAATTATATCGTATCGGCACGAAAATACCGCCCCTCAACCTTTGAGTCAGTAGTGGGACAACACGCCCTGACCACCACCTTGAAGAATGCTATCGCCACAAACAAACTGGCGCATGCCTATCTTTTCTGCGGTCCGCGCGGCGTTGGAAAAACCACCTGTGCACGCATCTTTGCAAAAACCATCAACTGCATGAGCCCTACGGCAGAAGGAGAAGCATGCAACCAATGTGAATCATGCACCGCTTTCAACGAACAACGCTCATACAATATTCATGAGCTGGATGCCGCATCCAATAACTCGGTGGACGACATCCGCCAATTGGTGGAGCAGGTACGTATTCCGCCCCAAATAGGCAAATATAAAGTATACATCATCGACGAGGTGCACATGCTATCAGCTTCTGCATTCAACGCCTTCCTGAAAACATTGGAAGAACCGCCACGCCATGCCATATTCATCCTTGCCACCACCGAGAAGCATAAAATATTGCCGACAATCCTGTCACGCTGCCAAATATACGACTTCAACCGCATTAGCGTAGAAGACACAGTAGCCCACCTCGCCTACGTAGCCTCCAAAGAAGGAATCACCGCCGAGCCGGAAGCCTTGAACATCATTGCCCTGAAAGCAGACGGCGGTATGCGCGACGCTTTATCCATATTCGACCAGGTAGTGAGCTTTACCGGAGGGAATATCACTTACCAAAGCGTAATCGAAAACCTGAACGTTCTGGATTACGAGTACTACTTCAGGCTGACCGACCACTTTCTTGAGAACAAAGTCTGCGACGCTCTGTTACTGCTGAACGACGTATTGAACAAAGGATTTGACGGCAGCCATTTTATCACCGGCCTTTCTTCACACTTCCGCGACCTGCTGGTGAGCAAAGACCCCGCTACCCTGCCCCTGCTTGAAGTAGGCGCAAGTATTCGTCAACGCTACCAGGAGCAAGCTCAGAAATGTCCGTTGCCTTTTCTCTATCGCGCCATGAAACTGTGCAACGATTGCGACTTGAACTATCGCGCCAGCAAGAACAAACGGCTGCTGGTGGAGCTGACCCTAATACAAGTAGCCCAAATCACCGCCGAGGGGGACGACGCTGCCAGTGGGCATAGCCCTAAGCAAGCCATAAAACCCATATTTACACAGCCTGCCCCTGCACAGCAATCACAGGCCGCCCCTGTTGCACCCCGGCCGCAAGCCAGCATCAAGCCACAGACCGCTCCGGCAACCACACCCGTTACGAATACCGCTCCCACAACAACAAACTCTGTTCCCCACACCACTCCCACCGCCATACTGCTGGCACAAGGAAAAGAGGAGAAGAAAGTTCCGGTTATGAAAATGTCGGGACTTGGCGTATCTATCAAACGCCCGAAAGCAGCAGCAGAAGAAGAAGAAACAAAAAGTACCACCACTACTACCGCACAGCAGGCGGCACAACCGGAAGAAGACTACATCTTCAATGAAAGAGATGTGAACTACTACTGGCAGGAATATGCCGGACGCATGCCAAAAGAACAAGTTGCCATAGCCAAACGCATGCAGAACATGCGCGTCACGCTGCTGAATGATACCACTTTTGAGGCTGTTGTAGATAACGAAATCGTCTCGAAAGAATTCACCGCAATGATCCCCCATCTGCAAGAATATCTACGCGCACGCCTAAAAAACCGCAAGGTAACCATGACAGTACGCATCAGTGCCCCCACAGAGAAGGTTCATGCATACGGCCGAGTTGAAAAATTCCAAATGATGGTACAAAAGAATGACGCTCTGCTGCAACTGAAAAACGAATTCGGATTGGAGCTTTACTAAACTTTCCCGAAATAAAAAAGATAAGATTTACCGTTTATCCACGAACATATTGAAAATAAAATCATTATATTTTATTTTTTATATCATGTTTAATGTTTATTTTTGCCAATAATAGACAAACAAAACAAACGGTGAACAAGAATGCTGCCATATTAATTACGTTGTGGAGCGTATGTATATCATACGCCACTTCAATATTTGCGGCAACCAATCCGAACAGATTGGATACACTGAAGTTTTTTGTTCAGAAAAAGATTCTCTATAATGAGGAAATACCGGTGGACAGCGTCATCTGTTGGAGCGAAAGCATTTTACCTGACATCAGGAAAAACAAACAAGACAAAACAACTTATTTTCTACTACAACTCCAGCTTGCCAATGCTTACACATTGCGGGGAGATATCAGCCTTGCCATAGATCGTGCACGACTGATGTACGAAGAAGCCAAAGAAATGGAATATGATTTTGGAATGGTGGTCGCGAACCAAGCTATCGGAGATGCCTATACCATAGCCAACCAATGCGACAAAGCGCTGGAATCCTATCAGGACGCTTTGAAAGAGCTGCATCTTATATCTCCGCACCACCCCTACCACATACAACTACTGCTGAAGCAGTCCAACACCTTACAACGTAAAGGGCAACTGAAAGACGCCAAAAAAGTATTGGACGAGATCAAAAACACTCTTGGGAAAAAGCCGGATTACGCCACCACCTTTTTCGCTACCATTGAAGAAGCCAACTACGCCATTTCGCATGGCCACCTTTCACGTTCCTATCTTAAAGAAGCGGCCGGACACCTGAAAAGCATGGACTCCATTTACCGGTTGCATCCTGAGAAATTCTACTATTTCCACTTGAAATACACCGCTGCTGCCTACTATCGGGCAATGGGCAACTGGGATGCATCTTATTGGGACAAAGCCATGCAGCTGTACGAAGAATTGAGACAGGAATATTCAGTCAATAAACGTTCCACATACTACCGATGGATAACTCTGGAAACTATATACCTATATAAGATACAAGGAAAATCAATGGAAGCCTGTCGGTTATATCAGGAGCTATACCCTACCGTCGACACGCTTACTACCGAAGGTTATACCCGACAAATCAACACCCTACGTGCCAAATATCAGGTGGACCAAATGGAGATTGCCAATAAGGAAGAACACAACAGGCTTATCACCAGCATGCTGGCAGGAAGTATCATGCTACTGCTCATGTTCACTATTATAGCTTTCAGACTCAAGAAACAGCAACAAAAGATAACCCTATCCACCCAAAACCTGGAACGTCTGCGCACCAACGCAGAAAATGCGACATCCGCCAAGAGCATATTCCTCTCGAATATGAGTCATGAAATACGCACCCCGTTAAATGCACTCTCCGGTTTCTCCTCGCTGCTGACAGAAGAAGGATTGGACAACGAAACACGCCGCCAATGCAATGATGTAATCCTGCAAAACTCCGAACTATTATTGAAGCTCATCAATGATGTGATAGATTTATCAAGCCTTGAATTCGGCAAGATACAGTTCAGCATCGCGAAGCATGATGTCGTCGGCATATGCAGGAATGTAACCGACACCGTCAGTAAAGTGAAACAGACCCAAGCCGAAATTCACTTCATTACAGAACAGGAAAGCATGGAAATAGAAACAGACGACTCACGCCTGCAACAAGTCCTGATAAATCTGTTGATTAATGCAACCAAATTTACACCGCAAGGCAGTATCATTCTGGAGGTAAAGAAAGGTTCGAAAGAAGAATTACTTTTTTCCGTAACAGACACCGGATGCGGTATTCCCAAAGAGAAACAGGCCACTATCTTTCAGCGTTTCGAAAAGCTAAACGAAAATGCACAAGGAAGCGGACTGGGGCTTTCCATCTGCCAACTTATCATTGAACATATCGGGGGTAAAATATGGATCGATCCCAACTACACAAACGGATCAAGATTCTGTTTCACCCACCCTATCCGACAGCCACATACCGCCAAAGGCAGAAAGGGAAACAAGATATGAAACAATTGCTTATTATATTAACCCTCCTCGCTCTGCCTCTATCCGTACAATCCATCAACACAGATAGGAAGGGCTCGCCTTCCTTATCGCATAAGCAACTGGTGGAAATAGAGCATGACATAATCTACGGTATCCGACAAGCCGATTCATTGGTAAACGCGGGAAAGCCGGATGAAGCACTCTCATTCTATAAAAAAAGTCTCAAGGCCAAAGACTCTCTATACAACCTGCTCACCACTTCACAAATGGAGGAAATACTCGCTTCGTATAATATAGATAAACTCATACTGCAAAAAGAGCAGAGACGCAGCATGTTCCATTATATCTGCCTAACGGTCTCCATCATCATCATTATAGCACTGCTGCTTTTCAATATCCATATATACCGGATTCGGAAGCATCTGCAAAAAGATGAAAAAGAAATGAAAAGGTTAACTGCCATCGCTGAAGAAGCAAATGAAATAAAAAGCCGTTTTCTGGCAAATATGAGTTATAACATACGTATTCCTCTCAATAATGTAGTGGGGTTCTCGCAACTCATAACCGACGACACAGGGCTGAGCGAAGAGGAAAAAAGAGAATATTCCGGCATCATCCAAAATAACGCGGCAGAATTAATTCAACTCGTAAATAATGTGCTCGACCTCTCACGCTTGGAAGCCAACATGATGAAATTCCAATTGCAGGATTGCAATGTACAAGAGTGGTGTAGCGAACTGGCATGCCTAATACAGATGCGTAGCGAAGGAAGCATACACTTGGAATTAGAGACAGATGCAGGAGATGCAACTATCCATACAGACATCAACCGTTTCACACAAATGGTCTCTAACATGCTTCTCTACCCCATTGAATGTAAAAAGAGAAGAGACGTAAAAATGAAGCTGGCTTACAATACGGAAGCTCAGAACATAAGTTGCCAGATAGCAAACAGCCCACTTGCCGATCCTACTTTTTCTTCACAAAAGCAATTTATATTGCAAAAAACCTGCCACCTGTTCTTTGAACATTTCAACGGCACTTTCCGTATAGAGGAACCGAATGAAGGGGGCTCCGCAATATATTTTACTTATCCCACAAAGTAGATTAACAAAAACGTCCTATACATCCTTAGTCATAAACAAGAAGCAATTCTAATTACAAAATCCACGCATCAGCTGCTTACCGACTGATTTTATGCCTATTACGTTTATCGTTATTTAGACTGCATACAAATTAAATGTTTTTAATCAAGATTGATAGCAAGTGTTGAAGAAAACAGCTATTTTTGCCGAACCAATTAGTACTAATAATTAAAAAATTAAAGAAAATGGCTTACGTAATTAGTGACGATTGTATTGCTTGCGGAACTTGTATCGACGAGTGTCCGGTAGGCGCTATCTCTGAAGGCGATATCTATTCTATCGATCCTGAAACTTGTACAGAGTGTGGTACTTGTGCAGATGTTTGTCCTTCTGAAGCAATTCATCCGGGAGAATAATACAATCCTAAGAAAAAGAAAGGCTCGGTTTCAATGAAACCGAGCCTTTTTATTTAATATCTCACTCATTACGGATCATGCAAGCTGCGACAATGCTTCTTTGATACGGCGAATCGCCTCGACAATATTCTCATCACTCGTAGCATAACTCATACGAATGCACTCAGGAGCACCGAACGAAGTACCACCCACACAAGCTACATGAGCTACCTCCAGCAGGTACATAGCCAAATCATCAGAATTATCAATCTTACGTTCTCCCGCAGACTTTCCAAAGAACGAACTGCATTTGGGAAATAAGTAGAAAGCACCTTCCGGCACGTTTACCTCAAATCCCGGAACTTCCTTAGCCAACTTCACAATGAGGTCTCGACGACGCTCAAACGCTTTACGCATCTCCTCCACCGGAGTCTGCGTTCCTGTATAAGCAGCTTCAGCAGCTTTCTGAGAAACCGAACATGGACCTGAAGTATACTGCCCCTGCAATTTGTTACAAGCCTTTACAAGCCATTCAGGACCGGCAATGAAACCGATACGCCAACCTGTCATGGCATATGCCTTGGAAACGCCATTCACAATTACTGTACGGTCTTTCATTTCCGGGAATTGTGCAATACTTTGGTGTTTACCGATATAGTTGATATGTTCGTAAATTTCATCAGCTATAACAACTACCTGAGGATACTTAGCCAATACGGCAACCAGTCCGGCTAATTCTTCTTTACTATATACAGAACCGGTAGGATTGGAAGGAGAGCAAAGTATCAGTGCTTTGGTTTTCGGCGTAATGGCAGCTTCCAATTGCGCAGGCGTTATCTTGAAATCCTGTTCAATGCCTGCTGTAACAATCACCGGTTTACCTTCTGCCAACTTCACCATTTCAGGGTAGCTAACCCAATAAGGCGCAGGCACAATCACCTCATCGCCCGGATTTACCAGTACCAAGATTGCATTGCAAACTGACTGTTTAGCTCCATTGGCGCAAGAGATTTGTGCAGCAGTATATTCCAGACCGTTCTCTTTTTTTAATTTCTCCACAATAGCATTGCGCAAAGCCGGATAGCCCGGAACTGGAGAATAGCGAGAGAAGTTATCGTCTATCGCCTTTTTCGCAGCCTCTTTAATATGGTCGGGAGTATTAAAATCCGGTTCTCCGACACTCAAGTTAATTACATCTATGCCTTGAGCTTTCAGCTCTGCACTCTTTTGAGACATAGCCAACGTCGCAGAAGGCGACAAGCTGTTCAAACGATCTGATAATTGGTTCATTTTGTTTCTATTTAATGGTTGTTATGCAAATCTGATTGCAAAATAAGCGATTTTCTCTGATATAATAAAACAAAAAGTCAGTTACTTATTAAAATGAAGAATATGCCCCATACGTTCTTTCTTTGTACGTAAGTAACGCTCGTTATATCGGTTAGGAGTTGTTTCAACCGGCACATTCTCTACAATCTCCAAGCCATAAGCCTCCAAACCGACACGTTTCACTGGATTATTTGTGAGCAAACGCATCTTATGCACACCTAGTTCACGCAGTATTTGAGCACCTACTCCATAGTCACGTTCATCCGCCAAATGTCCGAGGCAGATATTGGCGTCCACTGTATCCATGCCATCTTCTTGAAGCTTATAAGCTCTCATCTTTTCCATTAATCCGATACCGCGACCTTCCTGATTGAGGTACACAATAGCTCCTTTACCAGCCTTCTCAATCAGCTCCATAGCCTTATGAAGCTGTTCTCCGCAATCACAACGCATAGAGCCAAAAATATCTCCTGTTGCACAAGAAGAGTGTACACGTACCAATACGGGTTCATCAGGTTCCCAAGTTCCCTTGAACAAAGCTACATGCTCCAAACCATTGGACTTTTGGCGGAAAGGAATGAGACGAAAATGTCCATGTTCTGTCGGCATATCCACCTCTACTCCCTTCTCCACGATAGATTCCTGTCGCAAGCGATAAGCTATCATGTCGCGAATGGAAATCAGTTTCAAATTAAACTCATCAGCCATTTTACGCAATTCCGGCAGACGTGCCATTGTACCGTCTTCATTCATAATTTCCATGAGCGCACCAGCCGGATAGAAACCGGACAAACGGCACATATCAATTGTGGCTTCTGTGTGACCTGCACGACGCAACACACCTTTCTCCTGAGCATACAGCGGATTAATATGTCCGGGACGACCGAAAGTAGCAGGAGTTGAAGCAGGATCGGCCAACGCCTGGATTGTCGCAGCACGATCGGCAGCAGAGACACCGGTTGTGCAACCTTCCAACTTATCAATAGTTACCGTAAAAGGAGTACCCAATACAGAAGTATTATCAGACACCTGATGGGGCAGATCCAGTTCCTTGCAACGAGACACCGTAATAGGAGCGCACAGCACACCACGTGCATGTTTCAGCATGAAGTTTACCTTTTCCGGCGTGATCTGTTCGGCAGCAATAATCAAATCTCCCTCGTTTTCACGATCTTCATCATCGACTACAATCACAAAATTACCGGCTTTAAAATCTTCAATAGCCTCTTCTATTGTATTCAACTTTACTGTTTCCATATGTTTACTTTTTATTATTTATTCAGATCGACTTTTATTATATTCTGTATCTCCCCGTTTGTACGGATAATCCGTTCCATATCATTACCCAACCGGATACGGAATGCCCAAATACGGAAATAGAAAAACAAACCGACAGGAACTATCACTCCACACAGCATATTCAGCCAATAATTACGGAAAGGCCGCACATGGGCATGAACGGCTATGATTGGATAATTGTTCAGTGCTGTCAGTAACGGTATAGACCTTGTATTGGACATTTCATCTATCAATGCCTCCATCCGTTCATTAAGTACCACTACCTCCTCGTCATGAGGAGTATAATTCATCCACAAACTGAAGTAATTAGGTGCACGCATCAAAGATTTCTTTTCAGCATATGCGCGACAGTCGGCCGACAACTGCTGGAGCTCTCCCGGCAAACGAGCGTAATCCGGATCGTGAATAATCACTTCCTTTCGGAAAAGATGACGGACGCTACGGATACCCGCTATTTTCTTGAACCAGTTGATATAAGCATCAGCATTCAATACTACCGAATCATTATTGGATTTATAAGTAAGAAAGGCTCCCAACGGTGCCAATATAGCAGTACTGGTCCACATACCCATCCACACAATCCATTTACCATCACGAGCCATTTTATAGCCCGTATTATTAATAATGTAGTAGATTATAAAAATAAGTACGGACACCACCACAGGCATGCCCAACCCACCTTTACGAATGATACCCCCCAATGGCGCACCGATAAAAAAGAAGATAAGGCAGGCCAACGAGAGCGTCAGTTTCTCATGCCAGGAAGTCATATGCCGTCTCAAGCTGGTCTCAGTCTGTGAGATATTGAAGCTTTTGAAGCTCCAATCACTTGCAGCGCTCTCTGCACGACTGACAGCCGTAGACATTATTTTCTGTTTCTGCATCAAAGTAGCCACATTGAACAGACTGTCTACATTGTAACTGCCTAAATGAGCCGATTCTATCTTTAGCGTATCGTCTTTACTCAATGTATTAACAGTGGCTTTATAAGTACTTGCCATTGCTTCCTTATAGTAAGTCCGCCCGATACTGTCATTCTGAACTTTCATAGAGTCAATATCTGCCTGCAACATACTCATATCCTTGCTACTGGACTGATTACTCATAAATCCGGCATCCACCATATTAAAATCCGAATTGAACTCTATAATCGCATGCTTCTCGACGAAAGTTTCCCGGCGGTAAGGCACGTTTTTTTGGTTCATATTTTGCGACTTCAGGTTCTCAAACTGCTCACCGCTATAAAGATGCAAATAAAGGTGCTGCTTATCTGCCGTCATTTCCAACCTGCCGGAATCCGATTTAATTATTTGTGCATTCTCAAACCCTTTTTCAAAATTATAAATCAGCACATCATACAACATACCCGTCTCCCGATTCTTATGCTTGACATACAGGTTATAACCATCTATCTCGTCATAGAATACTCCTTCAGGGATATCCACTTCAGGTGATTTCTGCTTCATGGAAACCAGCAGCGTCCACAACTTAGTCTGTGCTTTAGGACCAATGACATTTTGGAAATAAAAGGAAACACAACAGATAAGAGATATGAAGAATATCAGCGGACGCATAATTTTCAACAAAGAAATACCTGCCGCTTTCATAGCAAGCAACTCAAAGCGTTCTCCAAAATTTCCAAAAGTAATGAGGGCCGCCAACAAGATAGCCAAAGGCAATGAAGCCGGTACCAGCGTCAGCGCCGAATAGAAGAAAAACTGAGCAAGAACATTCATCTCCAATCCCTTTCCCACCATTTCGTCTACATATTTCCACAGAAATTGCATCATGAAGATGAACAGGCAGATGAAGAAAGTGCCCATAAAGAGCAGACAGAAGCTCTTTAATATAAATATATCTAACTTTTTTATGCGCAGC